>OCTW011615554.1_pt1 | contig 41545 bp, 27 predicted proteins | sample 1539671 | NCBI WGS metagenome assembly OCTW01 (sample SAMN02144230, study PRJEB22623) | gut metagenome | biome: sheep rumen | host: Ovis aries | place: New Zealand
AGGAGGGAGCGTCCGAGCACACAAAGCCGGGGAAATACACGGCGCTGACCTTTTTGCCGGAGGCTGTCAGGTCAAGGCCGAGAAAGGCGGTGCCGCCGGCATTGTCCGAATAGGCCCAGGACGTTCCGTCATAGGTCATCTTCACGTATTGGGTGCTATTATCCTCAAAGAAAGCATAAACCACGTCCCCGGTCTCCCAGGCCGTCTTTACACCCTTGGATTCGTGGCCGTTTTCAACTTTGATGTTGAACACAATCCTGGAGGCATCGATGGACGCCTCCTCCTCCACCAACAAGGGCTTCTCTTTGGAGCAGGCCGCAAGGAACAGAACGGCCGCAGCATACAGTATCGTCTTTTTCATTGTTCAATCCTCCCTTTTAAATAGACTCTTGTTCACCAAAAGGATTGATATAGTTCTCCGGATCTGCACTGCCGGCAATCACAGCTTCCATCAGGAATTTCAATGTCTCACTCGTTGGCGGAAAATACTGCTTTTTTGTGTTCATTTTGTTTTGAGTTTATCATTTAGACGGCAAGATGCCGCTTTTTAGCGACACCGATGTCTCAAATTGGCAATTTTTATGTCTCAATCTGGCAATTTTTGCATTTTCGGCCAGGATTCGGCTCTTTTTTGGCCCAAAAATGCGCAGGTTGCGGCACCTACACGAAGATTTCGGGAAAGGCTTCGCGGATATCGGGCTTGGAGATTTCCAGCAGGGGCTTTTTTACGAAATCCCGCTCTCCGATGAGCGGATGGGGAACAACAAGTTCCTCTGTATGAATGCTTTCCGCACCGTAGCAGAGGATGTCGATATCAATGACGCGGTTGTGGTAAACGCGCACGCCCTCTTCGTCAAAAAGCGGCTCCGGCTCGCGCCCAAGGGCTTTTTCCACCGCTTTCACCTGGCGGAGGATCTCCGTGGCATGTTCCACGGGCGTCCCCTGGCGGGGAAGCCGGTACAAAACGCACAGATTCAGGAAATCCGGCCCCTCAAAGCCCCAGGCGGGCGTTTCCACAATGCGGGAGATGCGTTCCGGGTGCATGCCGAAGGCCTGGTCCAGAAGGTTCACGGCCTTCAGGAGGTTCACGTCCCGGTCTCCCAGGTTGGAGCCCAGCCCCAGATATACGTTGATCCGTTCCATAAATTCGCAAGATCCTTCGCTTTGCTCAGGATGACACGAACACTGTCATTCTGAACGTTTCGCAAGATCCTTCGCTTTGCTCAGGATGACACGAACACTGTCATTCTGACACGAACACTGTCATTCTGAACGTAGTGAAGAATCTAATCATTCAATTTACCATAATCGTCTTCTTCGTAGTCCAGGCCCAGTTCCACGCGGGCCTCGTCCGAGAGCATGCTGCGGTCCCACTGCGGCTCAAAAGTGAGCTCGATACTGCATTTTGTCACGCCCGGAACCGCTTCTACGCCCTGCTGAACCTCCATGATCACCTGATCGGCCATGGGGCAGTTGGGCGCCGTAAAAGTCATCAGGATGGAGACTTCGCGCGCCTTGTTGATGGTGAGCTCGTAAATGAGGCCCAAATCGTAAATGTTCACCGGGATTTCCGGATCGTACACCTCTTTCAGGGCCGATACGACGGCCGCATAAAGGGGCTGAAGTTCCTTTACGTCCTCGGCAGAGAGTATGTCTTTCTTCTCTTCCATAGATTCTTCGCTTTGCTCAGAATGACACAGTATCATTAGCGGCCTGAGCGGCAATCTCTTTTATCCGTTCAATCATGGACACAAGCCCGTTGGCCCGGGTGGGGGACAGGTTGTCCTTGAGCCCGATTTCCCGCACAAAAGCAAAATCATCGGCCGATATTTCCGCGGCCGGGCGGCCGGAATAAACGCTGACAAGAAGCGAAATGATGCCCTTGGTGATGATGGCGTCGCTGTCGGCCCGGAAATAAAGGAGGCCGTCGAGAAGCTCGCTGTCAAGCCAAACGCGTGACTGACAGCCCTTTATAAGGCGGTCTTCCGTCTTTTTTTCTTCCGGGAACGGTTCCAGGCTCTTTCCGAGCTCGATCAGATACTCGTACTTGTCCAGCCACTCTTCGTAGATGGAGAAATCGTCAATAATCTGTTGTTTCTTTTCCTGTAGTGTCATATTGCTCATCTTCGTTCCTTCGCTGCGCCCAGGAAGAACTTTGTCATTCTGAACGACGTGAAGAATCTCCTGTCAGCATCGCGATCGCCCTGTTCAGGCTCCTGATGAAATATTCGGCTTCCGCCAGGGTGTTGTACGGGCCGAAAGAGGCCCTGAGCAGGCCCGTCACCCCCAGACGGTCCATCAACGGTTCCGCACACATTTGTCCGGAACGGACGGCGATTCCCATCTTGTCCAAAATCAGGGCCAAATCCTCGTGGTGGGCGCCCTTCACGGCAAAAGAAAAGAGGGGAATCTTGGAGCCCATTGGCGTCCCATACAAGGTAATCAGCTCATTTTTAGTTATTTGCTCATATACATATTCCAGGATGGCATGCTGTTCCTTCTGAATGGACGCGTCTTCCCGGCAGGCCTTGGCAAAGGCCATTGCAGGCACCAGCGTGGGAACGGCATTGAAATTCTGGGTGCCGGCCTCAAATTTTTCCGGAAGGGGAGCAAAACTGGTCTTTTCAAAAGAAACATGCGCGATCATTTCCCCGCCGCCCATGTAAGGAGGCAGGGCATCCAACCATTTGCGCTTCCCGTAGAGCACGCCCGTACCGGTTGCCGCATAGAGTTTGTGACCGGAAAATACATAAAAGTCGCAATCCAGCGCCTGGACATCCACCGGCTCATGGACAACCCCCTGCGCCCCGTCCACCAGCACCGGAATTCCCTTTTCATGACAGATTGAGACAATTTTCTGCACAGGGTTAACAAGGCCTAACACATTGGAAATGTGAGAGATAGCAACTATTTTGGTGCGCCCGGAAAGAAGATTTTCCAAGCTTTCCACCATAAGGTCACCATTTTCGTGAATGTCAAGGACTTTCAAGACCGCTTTTTTTCGCTGGCAAAGAAGCTGCCAGGGAACGATGTTGGAGTGATGCTCGGCAACGGAAACGACGATCTCATCTCCTTCCCGGACATAGGCCTCCCCGAAGGAAAACGCAAGCAGATTGACCGCCGCCGTTGCGCCGGAAGTAAAGACGATTTCCTCCGGGGACGGGGCGTTCAAAAAGGCCTGAACCACACGCCGGGTGTCTTCGTACGCATCCGTAGCCAGGCCGGCCAGATAATGGACAGCACGGTGAATATTGGCGTTTGCTCCAGCGGCCAGCGACTCCCAGCAGTCCAAGACGGCCCGGGGGCGCTGCGATGTGGCTGCATTGTCCAGATACACCAAAGGCTTCCCGTACACAGTACCGGAGAGGGCTGGAAATTGTTTGCGAATCTCTTCTGTCATGAGCATTGGATAAGTCTGCAAATTTACATAAATTTGTCCAATAATTGTTATTCTGAACGCATTGAAGAATCTTTTCTGCCATGATTGACTATATTAAAGGACAAATCATTGAATTAACGCCCACAGAGCTTATCCTGGAGAATCACGGAATCGGATACAGCCTCCTTATTTCCCTGCAAACCTACGAAGCCTTTCAACTGCAAACCCAGGTTGTGGCATATATTCATCACTACATCCGGGAAGACGAAGAGCTCTTCTACGGCTTTGCCACCAAAGACGAGCGAGAGCTTTTCCGCCTGCTTATCGGGGTGTCGGGGATTGGCGTGGCTTCGGCTCGCATGATGTTGTCCACGCTCAGCGCCGAAGAAATCCGACAGGCCATCCTGGCAGAGGATGTAAACCGGATCAAAAGTGTCAAGGGAATCGGCCTCAAGAGTGCCCAGAGGCTTGTTTTGGAGTTGAAAGACAAGATTGTAAAAGGTGCCGGGGCCGACTCTTCCGCCCTCTTTAAGTCGGACCATTCAGCCCTGGCGGACGAGGCCACAACGGCCCTGACCATGTTGGGCTTCTCCAAGGCAAACATCGGGAAAGTGATGCCGGCGATCCTGAAAGACAACCCCAACGCCCGGGTAGAGGATATTATCAAAGCGGCGCTGAAGCGCCTGTAACCGTTCCACGTAGAACCGCTAACGGCCGAAGTACACCAACAGAACCGAAATATCGGCAGGAGACACGCCGGAAATTCGCGAAGCCTGAGCAATGGTCTCAGGCTTATATCTTTTTAACTTCTGCCGACACTCGATCGAGAGGCTCTGCAGGGCATCAAAGTCAAAATCGGCCGGAATGCGAATGTATTCCAGGCGCTCGTTCTTTTGCGCCTGTGCCTTCTCCCGCTCAATATAACCGGCATATTTCAGGGAAACTTCCACAGAAGCAACCACATCCTCGGAAAAATCGCCCAGATTTGTTCCACGTGGAACAAAAGAAAGAAGGTTTTGCAGCGAAACTTCCGGACGAGACACCAAATCGGACAAATGCTTCGATTCAGAAAGAGGTGTAGAGCCAATGGAAAGAAGATACTCATTAACGGTGGCCGGGGTCAATTTCGTGTCTGAGCAGGCCGCAGAAAGCGTATTTACCGCATCCTGCTTCTGCAAAAAGGCATCATAACGTGCCTCCGAGGCCAGCCCAAGCTTGTAAGACAATTCCGTAAGACGGAAATCGGCATTGTCCTGACGCAGTAATATACGATATTCGGCCCTGGAGGTGAACATCCGGTAAGGCTCGTCAACGCCCTTATTGATTAAATCATCTATCAAGACGCCAATGTAAGCCTGGTCGCGGCGAAGCACAAACGGCTCCTTCCCCTGCAGGAACAAATGAGCATTAATGCCGGCCAGAAGGCCCTGGGCGGCGGCTTCCTCATAACCGGTGGTTCCATTAACCTGACCAGCCAGAAAGAGGTTTTCAACCACTCTGGAGCGCAAAGAATAGTGCAGGCAGCGAGGGTCGAAATAGTCATATTCAACGGCATAGGCCGGCTTGAAAACGACCGCGTTTTCAAGGCCCTCAATCGCATGCAACGCGTCCAACTGAACCTCCAAAGGCAGAGAAGAGGAGAATCCCTGCAAATAATACTCGGGAGAAAATCGCCCCTCCGGCTCAAGGAAAAGCTGGTGAGAGTCTTTATCGGCAAAGGTCTTGAGCTTGTCCTCGATACTGGGACAATAACGAGGCCCTTTCCCGTGAATCATCCCGGTAAAAAGGGGAGAACGGTCAAAGCCGGAGCGAAGAATCTCGTGAACCGTTTCGTTCGTATGAAGAAGGTAACAGTCCATCTGGGCCCCATTATTTTGAACGGCAGAGGGAATATCCAAAAACGAAAAACGCTCAGGAGAGGCATCTCCGGGCTGTTTTTGAAGGCGGGACACATCCACGGAACGAACATCGATACGAGGGGGCGTCCCCGTTTTCATTCTTGCCGTCGGAATCCCGAAAGAAGCCAGCAGATCGGATATTCCCAAAGAAGCTTTTTCTCCAATACGTCCACCTTCAAAAGAATGCTGGCCGATATACATTTTTCCGTTAAGGAAGGTTCCGGCCGTCAAAATAAGCGCTTTTGCAGTGAATTTTGCCCCGGTAATTGTACAAACCCCGACAATTTTTTGATTCTCAAAGAGAAAATTTTCGGCAAAATCTGCGTAAATACTTAATTTTCTGTTACTTAACAAGAAATTAAGCCAGGTAGCCGAAAACTGCTGTTTATCACATTGGGCGCGAGGACTCCACATGGCCGGGCCTTTCGAACGGTTCAGCATCCGAAACTGCAGCGTAGCGGCATCCGTGACCAGGCCCATATAACCTCCAAGGGCATCTATCTCTCTGACGATCTGTCCTTTGGCAATTCCACCGACGGCAGGATTACAGCTCATTTTTGCCAGTCCGTGAAGATCTGGCGTGAGTAAAAGAACGGAAGATCCCATATTGGCGGCAGCCATCGCCGCCTCACATCCGGCATGGCCGCCACCAACCACAATGATATCGAATTGATTCTTCATAAGTTATCCCGCTGCAGGAGGTAAAAATCCTCTTTGGAACGCATCTGAGCAATCTCTTCCTCGGTATGATCGTCATAGCCAATCAGGTGCAGAACTCCGTGTACAATCACACGATTCAGCTCATTTTCGAACGCTGTACCATAAAAAGCGGCGTTTTCGCGCACAGAATCAATGCTGATGAACAAATCTCCGGAAAGAAGATCGCCCTCACAATAGTCAAACGTGATAATATCCGTATAATAGTCGTGGTTCAAATACTTCCGGTTGACATCCAGAATATACTGATCCGAACAGAAAATGATCGAAATGTCTCCAAGGCGACGAGCCTCGCTGTGAGCGACAAATTTCAGCCACTTCGAGGTGAGGCGTTTTAACTTGAAAGGAAAAGTGATGTCTTCAGTAAAGTAGGAAACCATGACAAAATTCAATTTTGGTCGAAAAATGGAAAGTAACGATTGTTAAGCCTGTCGTCAAAGAAAAAGAAACAGTTACAAAAACAGATAAAACCGGGACGAAAGAACGTAGCAGTTTGAAAATTGACTTGATTTACACAAACTTAAAATCTTTAAAAACAAGCAAGGAAAAAGGTTCTGGGACAAGTTAAAAAAGAAACCGGTCGAAAACCATCAAAAATCAAAATTTCTCCGGTAAAAGAATCTCTAAAAATTTTAAAAAGAATTTCGTGAAAGAGCATTGAAACAAGGAAATATTTCCGGAATAATTTATCCTAAATATCGATGGGAAGCCCCGGCAATAACCCGTCAAAAAATCCCTTTCAAAACTGTAAGGAATGAAAAAGTTCAGCGGAAATACCTACCATAAGAAATTGTTAAAAGGATAACGACCGGCATGTATCTCGGCAACAATCTTGTAAAGGTCGTTGCGCAGTTTTTCAATCCCGATTTTCTCGCGCGCCGAGATAAAGATGCAAGGCGTCTTTTCTTCGGCAATCCAACTGTTCTTCAGTTCATCCAGGGTTCTGTTGATCGGCTGCTTGGGTTCAAGGGAGAATTCATCATAGGGTTCGTACGTATAGGCGTCCACTTTGTTGAAAACGACATAGACCGGTTTGTTGGAGGCACCGATATCCCGGAGCGTCTGTTCCACCACCTGCATCTGCTCTTCAAAGTCCGAATGCGAGATATCCACCACATGTACCAGGACATCGGCCTCGCGAACCTCGTCCAGGGTGCTCTTGAAGGCCTCCACCAGCTGGGTGGGAAGCTTCCGGATAAAACCGACCGTGTCGGAAAGAAGGAAGGGGACATTCTCTATAACCACTTTCCGGACAGTCGTGTCCAGCGTGGCAAAAAGTTTGTTCTCGGCAAACACGTCAGATTTGGCCAGGAGATTCATCAAAGTGCTTTTGCCTACATTGGTGTACCCCACAAGGGCCAAACGCACCAGAGAGCCTCTATTGCCCCTTTGCGTGGCCATCTGCCTGTCCACCTTCTTGAGGTCTTCCTTGAGCTTGGAAATGCGCTGCTTCACGATACGGCGGTCAATTTCAATCTGGGTCTCACCCATACCGCCACGCGTACCCATGCCGCCGCGCTGGCGCTCCAGGTGGGTCCACATGCCGGCCAGCCGGGGAAGCATATAATTGTAATGGGCCAGCTCCACCTGCATCTTGGCATAGGACGTCTTGGCACGCTGGGCGAAGATTTCCAGGATAAGACTGGTCCGGTCAATCACGTCGCTGCAGGCAATCACCTTCTCGATGTTGCGCTGCTGCATGCCCGTGAGTTCATCGTCAAAAATCACATACTCAATCTCATTGGCCAGGCAGTATTCCTTTATCTCCTCCAGCTTTCCCGGACCGATATACGTCGCCTTATCGGGCCGGTCCAGCCGCTGGGTAAACATCTTGTCCGGAATGGCGCCGGCCGTAGTGGCCAGGAAGGCCAGCTCGTCCAGGTATTCCGCCACCTTGCGCTCGCCGCCCTTCTCCAGGATGACGCCCACAAAAACAGCCTTGTTGGTCTTAAAGTCACTCATAGAGTGCAAAGATACGGATTTTAACAAAATCCGCGACAACCTTTCTGGGGCTGCCGCGGAAATTCAGTCAAAAAACGGACATTCAATACAGATTGGACAAAACCGCTTCGGGAATCGAACCTATCTTTTTGTACGTGTCCACTTCCTTTCCTCCCGCCGATGTCAGGATAAGCGAAGAACCGCTCACCGATCCCTCATACGGTCCCCAGGAAGCACCGCCGGAATACTTTCCGCTGAGTAGTTTCCTGTCGGCAGAGACGGAATACGTCCCTTCAAACTTCGTATAACGGCCCTGGCCAATCTTCTGGTACAGGGTAAAGCTGCCGGAAGAAGCGAAGTCGATATACACGTTCACCGTTTCGGAGCCCACCGTCGCCTTCGTGGCCACGGAAGAAAGCTCCCAGACACCCACGATATCCTCTTTGGTGAAGCTGGGCGTATCGGGGTCAACCTTGTTGCCGCCGCACGCCACCAAGGCCGTCAGCACGGCCGTCATTGCAAAAAACTTTTTCATCATAACCATCCTCCTGTACCGTTGCCGCCGGGGACATCCCGGGCGATGAGGGAAACTTCCTGCACGAGCTCCATGCCTCCGGGAGGATTGGAGCCGCCGCCCAGGTGGTCACCGCCGCCCACGGCCGATATTTTGATTTTGCCGGAGCCCAGTTTGGTCGGCGACACATACAAGCGGCCGAACTGCACATAGGCATAGCCGCTCGGATCCACCACCGCAGGATACTTGCCCGCATTGGTGGGTTCAATCTTCTGCAGGCCCAGGGAAGTCACCGTCGCTTCCGGGACCTCCACCTTCAGGTAGGTCAGGCTCACGGATGCCGTCCCGAAGGCCGATGTCAGGTCGATCCACTGGCTCTTGCCAATCTGGGAGGTGAGCGTCGGCAGGCCCTCGATATGCATCATCAACCGCCAGGCGTCAATGGCTCCCGTCCCCATCTGATGATAATAAGGCGACAGCGTCAGGGGGGCCTGTGCATAAGCATAGGTCTTGGAAGAAACGGAGCTGATGCGCTGGTCGATGTCGTTCACGCTGGCCAGGATCATCCGTTTGAATTCATCCCGGTCGAACTTCTTGCCCAGCTTCTTGGCATAGGAAAGCCCCAGGGCCACGACGCCGCTCACATGGGGGCAGGCCATGGACGTTCCCTGCATATAGCCATAATCCAAACCCGTCTGGTAGGTGGCTCCTCCAGTTCCCAACTGCGGTATTTCGGAAGTAACCGTGGAAAGGACCATCGACTCCCAGCGGTTCGTCAGATGATACGCCTCTCCGCCGGGCGCCGCAATGTTGCAGCCGGGCCCGTAATTGGTGTAATACGTAGGGAGTCCGTCCGGGCCGAAGGCCGACACGCTGATGATGTCGCAGAATCCGCCCGGATAGTGTGCGTAGGCATGATTCTCATTGCCCGCGGCAAAAATGGCGATATTGCCGTTCAGTACCGGGTTATTCGCGTTTTCCGGGGCCTCGAAATAGTGGATGGCATCGATCTCGATACTGCCCACCCGCTTGATGTATTCATCGTCCGAAGAAAAAGAAACCGTGTAGCCGAAAGAGCAGGAAATGATGGAGGCGCCCATGTCGGCCGCATATTTGATGGCGCGGGCCGTCGAGGCGGCACTGGCCGTGACTTCCCCTGAGAAAATCTGGCAGCTCATGATCCGGCAGCCGTCTCCCTTGCCGGAACCGCCGGCGATGCCGGCAACGCCCTTGCCGTTGTTGTTGACGGCGGCGATGGTGCCGGCGCAATGGGTCCCGTGACCGGAATTCTTGGCGGCCGTCCATTCAATGGCCCCCGCCACGGCAAAGTTGAATCCATACACGTCATCCGCATAGCCGTTTCCGTCGTCATCGATGCCGTTGTTCGGAATTTCCTTTGTGTTCGTCCACATGTTGTCTTTCAGGTCCGGGTGAGACCACTTCACTCCCTCGTCCACCACAGCGATGATGATATCCGGGTCTCCGCAGGTAAGGTTGGCCCATACATCGGTAACGTTGACGTCGGCCCCGGCCACGCTGTTTTTGGAAAAAGAAGGGTTGCCATAGTTCTTGTAGTGCCACTGATTGCTCAGGAGAGGGTCGTTGAACGGCGCGGTGTCGGCCTTGGTGGCCGGAAGAGCCGCATAGACGGCCCCGTCACTGCTTTTTGTCGGGAGCGACGCATACTCGACCACCTGCACGTTTCCGATCCTGGAAATCTCCAGCGCCTTCGCGTGCACGTCGTCGCCCTGGGCCAGAACAGCCTCGTACCAGCGATCCAGGCCATATTCCCTTTCCAGGGCTTCCTTGCCGGGCATGGAAGGGAACACCCGCTGGAGCTGTACTCCACCGCTGCTCTCCACCGCCTTCTGCTCCGCATCGGAAAGGGTCGTGCCGAACTTCACCAAAACGGCGTCCGTGGCAATGTCCTCACTGAGGCGCACGATGGGCGCAACTTCCCGGATGTCGTCGGAGAGCGATTCCTGCCGACAAGACAGCAGAAACAGCGCAAATGCGCCCAAAGCAAAAAAATACTTGGTTTTCATTCACATTCTTTTTACGACAAGAGGCCCGGTGGCAAAACACCGGGTCTCATTGTCAGATAATCAAATACTTACGTTAGCGTACATGCTTGGCCGGACGGGCCAGGATTTTCCCGGCGGACGATTTCTCTTTCCGCGAAACGGGAATCTCCACGCTCACCTTCACGGGCTTGGCATCGCGCTCGTAAACGGGAAGCGGCACGGCAAATTCGCGAAGGGCCTTCTGCGGTTTGGCACCGACTCCGGCCTTGCTTGCGGCAATACCGGCAGCCGCTTCAGGAAGAACAAGCTTGAAGGCTCCGTTCTGGTTGGCATAGTAGTATCCGTCGCCATTCAGGGTGCAAAGCAGGCCTTTCGGCGTCTGGAAGGAAATCACACCATCCTTGAGCGTACCCACGGAGAACGGTTCTCCTTTGTACAGGGAAGTTAATCCGTCAATGAAACCGTCATCGGGATCCAGGCAAACGCCGTAATCCTGAAGTTCGATGGTAACGGATTCGGGGTTGGTCGCATTGATGATAATGAAGGAATTCCTCCAATTTCCACCTTCATATTTGGCCATTTCTTCTTCGGTCTCTTCAAAGAGAGCGGCAACCAAAGGAAGCTGGAAGCCGTCAATGGCATACAGTCCCGGGGTCGATGCCTCTTCATATACGTTACAAGAAACCGTAACGGGAGAAATCTCGTAAAGGCCGCACGCCACATCGTCGGTATATTCGCCCTTGCCGAGGCTGTTCCACACATACGGAAGCGGGTCGGTCGTAAAGCTGTCTATGGCGAAGCCGTCCAGGGCGCCGTTGGTAGCCCAGACAATCACGTAATAGGTGGTTTTGGCTTTCAGGCCGCGTGCGATGGTGTAATAACCGCCGTCGGCGTTAATCTGAGCAAGCACCTCCTCGCTTACAGCCAGGGAAGCGTTGCCCTTGACGGCTGCCAAGGCAGCCTCGCCGGTGGTAACGTCTTTCTCGGAGATAATGCCGATATGCACCTCCGTGAGGCCGGTTCCACTTACTCCGTAAGCGAAGGAATCATAGCCGTGAATCTCCTTGTAACGGGAAGGAGTCTCCTCGGTAAACAGGCTGAGCTCCACGAGATTCTCTTCCGTATCATCGGCAGAAATATGGTTGATGACAACAGAAGCGCTGTTCTGAATCTTTCCATCCTTGTCGCAGGCAACCGCAATCACGGTATATGCGCCGCTGGTTTCGGGTGCAATCCCGATGGCACCGTAATTCTTGGCCTCTTTCTCGTCAAACTCGAAGGCATCGTAAGTCTCGGTGGCCTCGCTTCCGGCAGTAATCGCCTCCAGCTTGGCCGCAAGCTGGGCAGAGTTGAGCTCGCCTTCATAGACGGCATACTTCAGGGACGTCACGTCGGCACCGGCCGTCACATAAACGGGCGTCACGCCGTCCGAACTGTAATCGGTCTCCAGCGTCAGGCTATAATCGGTACGGACAAAGCCGTCGGCAACGGCAACGGTTCCGTAGTTGTCCGGAGACCAGCCGCCCAAACCGGGAATATAGAAGTAGATATTGAAGTAGAAGCCGCCGTTTCCGTCATAATAGCCGGCAGGGTAATCGCCGTCCGTCTGGCCGGTCTTGTTGGCTTCGTCCAGCCAGTTGTTGCCCATGCCGTCAGCACCCCAGTTGTATCCTTTCTCAACCCAGTACCAGGGATAGTCATACACATAAATGGGCGAGGCAGCCTGTCCGATAGGAACGGAGAGCCAATCTCCATCGTTGTAATCATAGCCGAAGTACTGCTTGGGAAGCTCTACAAAATCGAAGCCTTCCTTGTTGCTGTGGCTGATACCGTCCTGATCTTCCACATACCAGCGGATTTTCAGGTCAACGGAAGGATCGCTGTGCCAGAAACCCTGGGGATTGCCGGCTTCGTCCTTGTCGATGCTGGTGAATACGCCGGTACGCACGCCGTTCACTTCATAGTACTTCAGTGTCGCGTGGACGGGACCGAAGGAATTTCCCCAGCGGTGCGTAATGGTAAATACCGCCGGTTCTTCCGAATTGGGCTTCGTAAAGGTTTTCCAGGTCACAATCAGCACGGAGAAATCCAATGCGATGGCGCCGTTGTTATAGTGAGAGACATAGGCGTTGTCGTCGTTCAGCTGGACAGAGAAGGAAACCTCCTTCCCTTCCGGAGCGTTGGGGAAGGCAACATCCAGATCGGTCTCGGACTGGCCGTCGGCAAAAGAGATGGTGCCGAAGTTGAAGACACCCTCTTCGGATACCGTGGTGGTAAAAGGAACCGTAATGGCACCGTTGGTGTTGGTACGGGTAACGGTGATGCTCACAGTTCTTTCCATGGAGGGATCATAGGTGTGGCTGCCCATGGCGTCCTGGGAAGGGAAGAACACACCGTAGCAGTCGCCGGGATCGGGCGTTCCGGGCTCGTAGATCTCCTTCTGAGCGCAGGAAAGCACGGTCAGCGCGGCAAAAGCGCTTGCTAAAATGATATTGATATACTTTTTCATACGTGCTGCGGATTAATTAGTCAGTAACACCGTCACGAAGGGTCGGGTTCTGGTCCATCTTGGGCAGTTCACCGTCCCCGTTGTCAACAATACCGAAGTTGGTATTGAGTTCAGCATTGGAGAAGCGCATCAGGAGCCAACCGTCGTTGGCAGCGATATTGAAGCGGAAGGCAGGAGACACGTTGGTGCTGGCAGCGGTGCCCAGGAAACGCACCATGGGCTTGTTCAGACGCTTGGTGTCATGGATGGCGAAGCCTTCGCCCCAGAGTTCCACGCGGCGCTGGAACCAGATTTCATCGGCCAGGGAACGGCCGCTGGCAGAAGCGCTGTAGGAAGGGTCGCGGTAAGTCTTCACAAAGTCTTCCAGAATCTGACGTCCCTTGGCCTCGTTGCCGCTCTTGGCATAACCTTCGGCCTGGATGAGAATCATCTCTTCCACGCGCATCAGCGGCATGTCTTCGGCGTTGTCGGTGGTACCCAGCGGGGTGCAGCCGAACTTCACGTTGGTATAGGGAACGAAAGCGAGTTTGTCGTCATACTCGAAGTCGGCGATGGCCTGACCGGAGGCGGAACCCGCCTCACCGGCATTCCAGGTAAGGCCGTCCAGCAGCGGGGAATACAGGTTCTCGTCCAGCCACCAGCCTTTACGCACATCCGTTGCCGGAATCTTGTCGAAGAGGATTTTGTTGATGCAGGTGTAGGTGGCGGTACCGGCGGCATAGGCCCAGCCGGAGAAGGAGCGCAGCCAGGAAGAGGTGGTGGCATATCGGAATTTCTTGGCCTCGTCGGCCGTCATGTCGTAACCCCAGAGCCAGTTGTGCTCGTTGATGTCCTGGAAGGTGGGCGTGCTCACCTCGGCGATGGAGGCGGGCTCGTAACCGGCGGCGGCCTTCTCGGCGTCGGCGGCGGCCGCGGCGTAGTTGCCCATGTTCAGGTTGGCGCGGGCACGCATGCCGTAAGCCACCTGCTGGTCGATGAACTTCTTGGCGGTGCGGGTGTAGCCCTCAAGGGTCTCCACGGCGTAGTTCAGGTCGGCCATGATGATGTCATAAATCTCAGCCACGGTAGCGCGGGGATTGTTGGTGGGATTTTCCACGTCCGGGGAACAGATGGGAACGCAAGGGGCGTCTTTGTGGTCTGTATAGTTGAAAGCGAAGTCGCTGGCCAGGAGCATATAGGAATAGGCGCGGAGCACCCTGGCCTGTGCCATCATGGCAAGGCTCTCGGGGTTCTGCTCATCCTCGCCGAAACCGGCCAGAAAATCGTTCACGGCGGCGATAATGGCGTAGGGAGCCTTATAGCGGATTACCGGATTGCGATAGTTGGCGTTGCGGGAAGAGTACTCGCCGCACACGGAGAACCAGTTGTAGTTGTTGTCGGAAGCCGTAGCGTCGGCGCTCTCAAGGTCGTTGCAGAAGAGCATCATCAGCACGCCGAAATCGTCCGGAGTACCGTAATCGAAATAGTTGGGCTGGCCGATGATGGAGAACAATCCGGAGAAGGACGCCGTGGCGCGGGTAGGGATGACAGCGTTGGTTTCCTGAACCTGCTGCTTGAGCATGGTGCCGCTTTCGGGAACAATGGTGTTCATGTCGGTGCAAGAGAACAGAACGAGTCCCGCAAACAAAACCGGAATATATCTGTTGAGTTTCATATTCGTAAACTGTTAAGATTAGAAGGTAAGGGTAATACCACCGGTAATATTGCGCATGGCGGAATAGTAGCCGCTGTTAAGACCGGTGCCGCTGGTCATGGAACCAAGTCCCATGGAGAAACGGGGGTCGATACCCTTGCGGGCGGTAAGAACAGCCAGGTTGTCGCCGGCCACATAGAGACGGAGGCCCTCGATGCCAATCTTGCGGGTCCACTTCTGCGGGAAGGTGTAACCGAGGGTCACATTGTTCAGGCTCAGGTAGCTGGCGCTCACCAGGAAACGGTCAAGGGCGCTCTGGGCAACCTGCACATCGCCGTCGTTACGGGGAACGTCGGTAACGTCGCCGGGCTTCTGCCAGGCTTTCAGGATATCCTTGTGCCAGGCGTTACCCGTGTTGTTCTGGGTCCACATGAGGCTCTGGTAGGTTCCGTCATAGAACTTGCCGCCCAGCTGGAAGGAGCACTGGATGCTGAAGTCGATGCCATAGGCATTGAGGGTGGTCCCGAAGCCGCCGAACAAGTCCGGCAGCACGGTGCCGATGTCATACTGGCTGGCCTGAGCGAAGTTGGTGGTCACCTTCGTGTAGGTGGCTTCCTCGTCAATCTGCTTCTGGGTGGGACGGGCCACAAAGCTGTCGTCCTCCTTCAGGAATTCGCCATAGTACTGGGCCTGACCGGTCTGGGGATCCACACCGGCATACTTGTACATGTAGGCCTCGTAGATGGAGCCGCCCACTTTGCGGATGTAGTTGCTGCCGCGGATACCGTTCTCGGACACGCTGGGATCCAGCTCCAGGATCTTGTTCCTGTAGTGGCTCAGGTTCAGGTTCCAGCCCCAGTTCACGTTCTTGGTGCGGATGATGGAACCGTCCAGGGAAACTTCAATGCCGATATTGCGCATGGAACCCACGTTCACCGGAATCTCACCGGTAGGGTTGCCGGAGCTCAGCGGAACGTTCTTGTTATAGAGAAGGTCCGTGGTCTTGCGGGAGAAGAATTCGATGGTACCGTTGAGGTAGTTGTTGAAAAGCTCGAAATCTGCACCCACGTTGAAGGAATGGGAGGTTTCCCAGGTGAGGTTCTCATTACCCACATACGTGAGGGAGATGGAGTAACCGGTTTCTTCGTTCCAGGAGTGGGAGTACTGGTCGGCATACGGATAATAACCGCCGATATTGTCGTTACCCTGGACACCATAACTCACTTTCAGTTTGAGCAGATCCACCCACGGAACGTTGAACCAGGACTCCTTGCTGATCAGGTAAGCCGCACCGGCGCTGCCGAAGTTGCCCCAGCGGTGACCCTCCGCAAAGCGGGAGGAGGAGTCGCGGCGGTAAGAGCCGGAGAGGAAGTAGATGCCGTTGTAGTCATACTGCACGCGGCCCAGGAAACCCTGGGTGACGTAACGGTTGGTATAGGATTTGGCGCTCACGCGGGATCCGGTACCGTCGGCATTGCTCAGTTCCCCGACAAACGGGTTGTACAGATGGTCGTTCGAGCCATACAGGCGCTGGTACATGTAAGAGTATTTCTCGAAACCGGCCAGGAAATCAAAGTGATGGGCATCCACGATGTCAAACTTGTATCCGGCCAGGTACTGCTGGTTCACGGTGAACATGCGGGAGTGGTTCACATACACGGAACCGTCCGTACCGGAAGCGCCGGCAAACTGGCTGCTCAGTTCGCTGGTACGGGTGTTGTCGGAGGTGAAACCCACGTTGGCATTCAGGGTGAGCCCCTTGACGGGCGTAAGCACCACGCCGAACTTGCCGGTAAGAACGTCGGCGTAGGACCTGTAGTCGTTGTACTCGTTGTCACGGACGGCGTTGCCCACGATGGAAGGACGCTTCTGGTTGGTGTTGTTGGAATCGTAGAGGGTGCGGCCGCTTTCGGTCACAATGTACGGATTCCCGTTTTCGTCCAGCTTGCGCACATACAGCGGATAGATGGGGCCGATATTGTTGGTGATGTAGAACAGGTTTCCGGAAGAACCCCAATTTTCTTCATTAAAACTGATATTCTGGGAATCCGAGTGGGAGAAGTTGAGGGAGGTATTGAAACGCATCCAGCTCTTGGCCTGGTACTCGGCATTCACACGGCCGGTGTAACGCTTGTAGTCGGAGTTGTTCACGATACCGTTGTTCTGCAGGAAACCCACGCTGGCGTAGTAGTTGAAGCGGTTGGAGCCGCCCGAGGCAGACACATTATATTCCTGACGGAAGGCATTGTGGAAAGTTTCCTTGTACCAGTCGTCCGGCGTATAATAATAGGTGCCGTCATAGTAACCCAGCTTGGCGTTGGGATTCAGCTTGAAATTGGTTCCCACCAGGTTCTGGCCCTCCGGAACAGTAAATACCTGATAACCCAGACCGCCGTTGGCCTCGTCCAGGAGGTACTTGTTGGCATAGGCGTAACTCTCCGCTACGGAGTGGCCGGAATAGTAGTACTGGTTGTAGAGCCGCTGATAGAAGGTTTCGTAGTACTGACCGGGATCGGTAATCACATCGTACTGCGGAATCAGGCGGGAGTTCACGCCCCAGCGGCCGTCAAACTTCACCTGGGCGTCTCCGGTCTTGCCTTTCTTGGTGGTGATGATCACCACGCCGTTGGCGCCGCGGTGACCGTAAATGGCGCTGGCGGCAGCGTCCTTCAGCACGGACATGGACTCGACGTCCTGCGGGTTGATGTCGGAGATGGCACCATCGTAAGGAACACCGTCCACAATGTACAGCGGGGTGTTGGAAGCGCTGATGGAACCGATACCGCGGATGCGGATGGTGGGAGTTCCGCCGGTCGGGTCACCGCTGGCGGAAGTCACCTGCACGCCGGGAGTGGTACCGGCCAGGGCGCTCGTGACGCTGGTGGCAATCTTCTTTTCGATGGATTCGGCATCCACCACGGCGGCCGATCCCGTAAAGGAACTCTTGGTGGCCGTACCATACGCCACCACGATGGTTTCGTCCAGGACAGTGGTGTCATCCTGCAGGATTATGTCCAGCGTAGTCTGTCCATCGACGGGAACAACCCTGCTGCTGTAACCCAGGCAGCTTACATCCAGACTTCCGTTCCTGGGAACAGAGAGCGTGAAAGCACCTGAGATGTCGGTCAGGGCATAAACGGTATTGGAACCCACCAGGATCACGTTGGCACCGACGATGGGCTCACCGGCTGCGTCCTTCACCTTACCCTTCACAGTGATGTTCTGTGCAAGGGCGGCCACGGAGAAGGCCAGCATTACCGCAGCTGTGAAAAAAAGTTTCATTTTTTTCATAAGCGATAGATTAATTAAACATAAATATTGATACAAAAACTTGATTTTCGCATCGAACACACTACTGTTCATACCCATAAAAAAACGGGTATTCGTTGCAAATATTGTAAAACAATTTGATAATTGCAAGTTTGTCAAAATGCTCCAAAATGACTTAAAATGAAGTATTTTCGTCCTTTTTTTAAAATTTTTATCATAGTTGTTCCACGAGTTCGTTAAAAAATGTGAGAAAAGAAAGTTCTTTCCTCACAAATTATAATTTTAATTTTTTTAAAAATTCCGACAGATAATGCCGGATCATGTAGAAGCTGTTTTGAAATGGTTGCCGAAGTTTGTTATATGGATTTTTCAAAAAGCTTCTTACCTGATTTCAAAATCAAAAACCTCATGGATGGGTTTTCCGTCCGCGGTGAGCCCTTCTGCAACCATCCGGAAAGTGCCCGCCGTGGAAGGAGCCGTCAAGGGAATCACCAGGCTTTCACCTGCCGCCACCTTCATCAGCGGATTCCAGTACAGCAGGGGCCGATAGTCCGTTCCGCTCACGGGCGCACCCAGGTAAGCCACCGGATAGCACACGCCCTTGAAATCCACCACCCGCACATTGGAGGGGAACTGCATGGCCTTCACGTAGTTTTTCTTGGTGGTAAAATTCACGCAGCCGTTATAGGTAAGGCCGCCCATGGCAATGTCCTCATTGTACAGTTCCACGTCTTCCAGCAGCATGGCGTCCATGTTCTCCAGCAGGGAAAGGTCCGATATCACCACGCCGTCCATCATTACCAGCAGATTGTCCTTCACAAGCCGGCGGGTTCCCACGGCATCGGGAACAACCATCTGGAGCCGATGCTTCCCGCGCCTGTTGCGGATGCTCAGTTCCCGGGTAATTTCCACAATCACCTCCTGGAAAGAAGGAAAGCGCGTAAAATCGTCCAGATGATAGACTTTCCTGTTTACGTTCTGCAGCAGGATGTCCTGCCGACGGGTCATGAACTGCACCAGCGTATCCACCTGAAGGCTGGACCCCAGAGCCGCTTTCCGGTGAACCAAATCCGGGAACTGGACCTGGGAGAGTTCCAGGGGTTCCAATTCCTCCACGGAAGGATAGCGGAAGGGATCCACCAGCGAGATATATCCTACGTTTCCGCTCACTTCGCACACCAGCTCCCGGTCTCCATAGATATTATTGGTAAAGAACTGGAGCCGTCCGTTGTCTCCCACCTTGCCCACATACACGTCAGAAGGGGATCCGGCCGATGAGAGCGTAGCCACCGCCATGCCGGAAATGGCCTCCAGCTGCCGGGCGTCCAATCCCTCCACGGCGGCATATACCACCTCGCCTTCATACTCGCCCGTCCTGGAAGAACGGTTTGTTCCTCCGGCAAAGGGAATCTCCTTCAGAAAGGCCCCCATGCTGTTTTTCGCCGGCTCCCGCAGCCCGTCCAGTGCATAGACGGAGAAGGAAATCGTAGCCGCATCGGCATTGTTTTTAAGAGCCAGGGAAAAACTTTTTCCCGTACGCGGGATTTCCCGGGTGGACAGGGTCAAAATTCCCTCCGACAGGGCAGTAGCGGCGTGGTCGGCCTTGTAGTCGCTCACAATCTTCACACCGTCCGGAACCCTGGCGGTAGAGGCGGTGTTGAACACCGAGACCGTCTTGGCACCGGGGGCAAAGGCATCCGGATAACGGGCGGTATAGGCCAGCAGCCTGTAATTTCCCGTAGGCGTGCCGGCCGGGATGCGGAACTTGCCGGCGCCGCGGCCCTCCATGAGGGAAATCTTGGCCGTGGCAACCGTCCCTTCGGCCGATACCAGTTCCACGTACGAGACGGCGCTGTAGCCGGAAAGCCGGCGGGTGCTTCCGTCCACGCAGAACAGGGAACACCAGATCTCGTCACCGGCAATGTAAACGCTGCGGTCGGTGGAAATGTAAACCCTTTCCACGACCTGGGCTCCGGCCATCATCGGCAAAAGAGCCAATATACAGATAATCAGTCTTTTCATCAGTCAAACGAAGGTTTATCCAAAGATCCGCCGGCCATCACACAGTCGTAGCATCGGCCCAAACCCCAGCCGATTACCGTTCCGCCTTCCGCGGAATCCATCTGTTCCACCGGAGAAAAGCCGTTCTCATAATACGTCTTGTACTCGGCGGGAGGTACTTCAATCAGGCTCTTGGGCGCCACCCAGCGGTCGTATTGGTTGTTGAGTTTGGCATCCAGGGTGGCCACCCTGGAAACATTTACATAACCATATACCCTTTCCGACTCATCACTTTCACAGTACACATTTCCCCGCACTTCCCCGGGTTCCGGAGAAAAGAGGTCTCCGCCGATGGAATCGTTGTCTTCCAGCATCTTGCGGTACCGGTACTGTTCCGGCGTCAGGTTCCATATCTTTACCCGGATATTGTACTCCTGGTGATTCCGGTCCGAAGAACGGGGAAAACTGAAGAGCGTATAATCCTTCACAATACCGTCCACGGCAGAATAATTAATGTTGTAACTGTAATTCGGCGCAGTTTTCCTCCAGCACCAGATATGGGATTCATCGGGTGCCATGAGCATATACACCGTATTGCTTCCCTCATTATAGCCATACATCCGGGTAAAATCCGTATGGAATCTCCAGATTTCCTCGAAACTGGCCGATGCATAGCCGCTGCCCTGTCCGCGGTCCTCCATGGAAACCCGAACATAAACCTGCGACTGGTCGGCGGTAAAGTTCACATCCGTAATTTCCGGGGGAGCCGTGGGCTCTATCCAGTCCGAACGATAGGTTTTTTCATCCACGATGACCGTAAGCCTGTACCGGGCGCCGTCCTTCACAGGGAAAGTGGGAATCCGGAAAGAACCATGATAACCGGAAGCCCGATGGATTGTACCCGTATCGTCTTCCAGATAAACCTGCCCTTGCGGTACATCATACGGCACATACTGGCCGATGTCCAGAGGCCACAAATAAGAAATCCTGATGGTGGAAGTGTTGCCCAGAAGGATATTGGCATCAATCACCAGCGCTTTTTTATAACCGCTTTCATCGATTTCCGCAGAATAGGGATACACGCAGGAACTAAGCGCGAGTACCATAAACAGACAGACAAACTTCTTCATACGCTTAGAACAGGAAATTAATGTTGATATAGGGAATCTGCGAGGCAAACACGGAAAGCATGTAGCCTTGTACATAACCGGAAGGATTGGTTTTGAAGAATACCGAATAAGGATTCTTCCGGCCCGTCACGTTATACACGCCGATGGTGAAAGTCGTGTGCACCCAAGACTTCTTGTAATGGCCGGGGTCTATGTTGAAAGCCAGATCCAGCCGGAAATAATCCGGAATGCGATGGGCGTTTCTTTCAGAATAAGCAAAACGGTAAGTACCTCCCAGATAATACTTTCCCACGGGAACCGTCACCGGACGGCCCGTAGAATAATCCAGGTTGGCCGACAGGCTGTACCGGTGCGTGATGGCCCAGTTGGCCACCAGTTTGAACTCGTGCGGCTTGTCGTAAGGAGCATTGTACCACCTTCCGTTGGACAGGGTTTCCGCTCCCCGGTACTCCATTTCCCTGAAACGGGAACGGGAATAGGAATAACTCATCCAGCCGGTGAGTTTGCCGGTAGTCTTCTTGATCATGGCTTCCACGCCGTAGGCGCGGCCGTACACGGGCAGAAGGTCATCGGCCAGATTCGGATTCATGGACAGCGTGGCGCCCGGCTTATAATCCAGGACGTTCTTCATCTGCTTGAAATAACCTTCCACCGAAAAGTCTATTCCCGTGTCCAGATGCGTCCAATAGACACCCGCCGCCGCCTGCCAGCCCGTAGTGGGAGCGATCTTGCTGTCACTGAGTTTCCAAGTGTCCATGGGGGAAACCGAAGAAGTATTGGAAATCAGGTGGATATACTGTGTCATGGTGTTGAAGCCGGCCTTGAAGGACAGATTGTCAAGCGGGGTATAACGTGCGCTCAACCGCGCTTCCGGACCCACATAGAACTTGGAAGGATTCGCAAAGAGGAAGGTGGAAAGCCGCAAGCCTCCTTCTACGGAAAGTTTGTCCATCACCTGCCAGGTGTCGGAAACATAAATGGCTGGTTCCACGGCATATTCCCGCTTGAGCCTGCGTTCCACCACATAGGAATCTTCCCCGAAAGGCTTCATGATGCCCGGGTCCAGGGCATAGCCCACCACGTCCAGGCCATAGCCGAGTATGTGTTTTTCGCCCAGCGGACGGGTGAAATTGCTCCTCAGGAAAGCCTGCCGGATATAAGTGTCCAGGTCGAAGGCCCCGTATCCCCATTCGTGGATACCCGTACGGTTGGTATAATGGTCATAACCGGCACTGATGGTATATCCCTTCCCGCCGGCTTCCCGGTGGCGGAACTGGGCCGACCCGTTGATATTGGTATAACGGAAGGTGGTATCCCCGCCGAAGGCAAAGCGGTCCGTGGCAAAATAGCCGTTCACCGTCAGGGTGTTCTCAGAATCGAAATGATGGGTGATTCCGGCGTTTGCATCGGCAAAACCCGCGCTGCCGCCATTGTAGCGGCTGTTGCTGGGAATCATTTTCAGAATCCAGTCCGAATACGTGATGCGGCCGCCGGCGATGAAGGTGGTCTTCTTGTTGCGGCTCAAGGGACCCTCCACATGCAGTCGGCTGGTCAGAAGGCCCACTCCCAGGGAACCCTGTATCCTTTCGTCATTGCCCTCCTTGCTCTTGACCGTGAGCACGGAAGAAATGCGGCCGCCGTACTGCGCCGGAATGGAACTCTTGTAAAGTTGCACATCCTCCACGATATCGGGATTGAAGGCCGAAAAAATGCCGAACAGGTGCGTAGGATTGTAAATGGTATTGCCGTTGAACAGAATCAGGTTCTGATCCTGGGCACCGCCACGCACATTGAAGCCGCCCGAAGCCTCACCCACCGTCTTCACGCCCGGCAGCGTAAGCACCGCCTTCAGGATATCCCCTTCACCGAAGGCCGACGGAATCTTGCTCATGGTACGGATGTTCACCGTTTCCACACCCATGGTGGTGGTGCGGTGATTGGCCATGCTCTGGGCCGATACCACCGAGGCCTTCAGCAGTTCCACTTTTTCAGGAAGTTCCACGTTCAGGGAACCGTCTCCCTTCAGATTCACCCGGATATCGATTTCCTCCTTGCCCTCAAAATTAAAGTGCATTACATTTTCTCCGGAAGGCAAAGTAATGGAATACATGCCTTTGGCATTGGAACGTGCGTATGTGGACGTATTGTCATCAAAGATAACCGCACCGGGCAGAGGTTCTCCGGTTTCCAGGTCCGTCACCTTGCCGCTCACTTTCACCGGCCCGTTTCCGCTGCCCGTACCTACCACATAAATCTTGTTGCGGTAACTTACATTCACCTGCGCTGCGGGACCGCCCGTTCCCTCATTCTGTACATTTTCTGCAAAATACCCGTCCGGAAGGCCCAGGCCGGCCAATTTCACCTCATCCACCACCAGGGGAGCGGGAGCGTCCGTTCCTTTCCACTGAGGAGCCTTGAAGAAACTTTCTCCGGAGGAAGGGGTTTTCATCGCCTTCTTGTAGGCCCTCCTTTTCATCTTCACCACCTTGCCGCCCTCGATGGTATAATAACTCTCCCGCTTGGCGAAGTAGTTCACCAGATCATCGTTGTAATTGGGATCCACATAGCCAATCTCCGGGCCGTTATGATTGCCGGGCCGGCTGGTAAAAACCTTCGTAACCTGCACGAAAACAGGTTTTTCACCGTCTTTCACCAGTTCGAAATAGCCGTCCGGAGCCTCCGTATATCCCATGTAATTCAGATTTACGAACAAGGACTTCCCTATCGTAAAGTAGCACACCCAGTCTTTGATGAGCACCACCGGGGCCGTGCTTTCATTGGCCCGCACCTGGAGGTCCTGGCGGGATGCGTCCACGTTTACCAGGACACCTTCATACAACTTGCCGTTGTAATAGACGGAACCGTCTCGGAACCGCTTTTCTTCCCAGAAATAAGTTCCGTTTATCTGATACGGATACTGTGCGGGCAACGTTCCCCTGTACAGGGTGGACAATCCCCCGACTTCTTGCAAGTACTGCTTGTTTTCATCCTGTCCCCACAATGGAATGCAGATAAGGGAAAACAAAAATACGGATACCAACCATTTTTTCATGAAAGCAAATTTATGAAAAATATATTATATAAATCCCTATCATCCCCCAATCTTGCATATAAAAAGAGGCTGATTAAAAGATTCTTCACTTCGTTCAGAATGACATCAGCTGTCATTCTGAGGAGGGTGAAACCCGACGAAGAATCTTTTAACCAGTCTCTTTCTGTAATCGATACCCCTTATTCGCTGAAGCGGGCTTTCAGGTATTCGCGGTTCAGACGGGCGATATGGTCGATGGTCACATGCTTCGGGCACTCCATCTCGCAGGCGCGGGTGTTGGTGCAGTTACCAAAGCCCAGTTCATCCATCTTGGCCACCATGGCGCGGGCGCGACGGGCAGCCTCCGGACGGCCCTGAGGCAGCAGGGCCAGGGAACTCACGCGGGCAGCCACGAACAGCATGGCGCTGCCGTTCTTGCACGTAGCCACACAGGCACCGCAACCCACGCAGGCGGCGGCATCCATGGACAGTTCGGCATCATCGTGCGGAATCAGGATGTTGTTGCCATCCTGGGCGCTGCCGGTACGGACGGTGATAAATCCGCCCGCCTGCATGATTTTATCGAAGGCGGTACGGTCCACCACCAGGTCCTTGATCACCGGGAAGGCGCCGCTGCGCCAAGGTTCCACGGTAATGGTGGCACCGGGCTTGAAGTGGCGCATGAACAGCTGGCAGGTGGTCACGGCATCGTCCGGTCCGTGGGCGCGGCCGTCCACATACAGGGAACAGGCGCCGCAGATGCCCTCGCGGCAGTCGTGGTCGAAAGCGATGGGCTCCACTCCCTTGCGGATGAGCTGATCGTTCAGAATATCAAGCATTTCGAGGAACGAAGCGTCTTCCTCCACATCCGTAACGTGGTAGGTCTCGAAATGGCCTTTTGCTTTGGCGTTCTTCTGACGCCACACTTTTACATTATATTCCATACTCGGGATTAGTCTTTGTAGTTACGGGTTGCAATCTTGATGTTTTCGTACTTGAGTTCTTCCTTGTGCAGCTCCGGCTCCTTGCCTTCGCCCTTGTATTCCCAGGCGGCTACATACATGAAGTTCTCGTCGTCACGCTTGGTTTCGCCTTCTTCGGTCTGCATTTCCTCGCGGAAATGGCCGCCGCAGGATTCCCGGCGGTTCAGGGCGTCATAAGCCATGAGTTCGCCAATGTCGAAGAAGTCCACCAGGCGCAGGGCTTTCTCCAGTTCCTGGTTGAATTCCTCATTGGTTCCGGGAACGCGGACATTCTTCCAGAAATACTCGCGCAGGGCCTTGATTTCTTCGATACCCTTCTTCAGGCCGGCCTCGTTGCGTGCCATACCTACATATTCCCACATGATGTGACCCAGTTTCTTGTGGATGGCATCCACAGGCTCGCTGCCCTTCACGGCGAAAATCTTGTCGATGCGCTCCTTCACGGCTTTCTCCGCCTCTGCGAATTCGGGGGCGTTGGTGTCCGTCTTGGGCTCCGCAAACTTATGGGAAAGATAATCGCCTATCGTGTAAGGCAGTACGAAGTAACCGTCGGCCAGTCCCTGCATCAGGGCCGATGCACCCAGGCGGTTTCCGCCGTGGTCGGAGAAATTGGCTTCGCCGATGGCGTACAGGCCGGGGATGGTGGTCTGGAGGTCATAGTCCACCCAGAGTCCGCCCATGGTATAGTGGATGGCGGGATAAATCATCATCGGCTCTTCCCAAGGGGAAGTGGAGGTGATTTTCTCGTACATGTCAAACAGGTTGCCGTAACGCTCCTGAACGCGCTGGTGCCCCAGGCGCTTGATGGCGTCGGCAAAGTCCAGATACACGGCCAGACCGGTTTCGTTCACGCCAAAGCCGGCGTCGCAACGCTCCTTGGCGGCGCGGGAAGCCACGTCACGGGGAACCAGGTTGCCGAAAGCCGGATAACGGCGCTCCAGATAGTAATCGCGATCCTCTTCGGGAATCTGGGAAGGTTTGATTTCGTGCTTGCGCAGCTTAACCACATCTTCCATCTTCTTGGGAACCCAGATGCGGCCGTCGTTGCGCAGGGACTCACTCATGAGGGTGAGCTTGCACTGCTGGTCACCATGCACCGGGATACAGGTGGGATGAATCTGGGCGAAGCAAGGATTGGCGAAGAAGGCCCCCTTGCGGTAGGCCTGCATGGCGGCCGATCCGTTGGAATTCATGGCGTTGGTGGAGAGGAAATAGGCATTTCCGTAACCGCCGGTGGCCAGCACCACGGCGTGGGCGCCGAAGCGCTCGATTTCACCGGTCACGAGGTTGCGGGCGATGATACCCTTGGCCTCGCCGTTGATGATAACGAGGTCCAGCATCTCGTGGCGGGGATAACTCTTCACGGTGCCGGCGGCGATTTCCTTGTTCAGGGAAGCGTAGGCACCCAGCAGAAGCTGCTGTCCGGTTTGTCCGCGGGCATAGAAAGTACGGCTCACCTGCACGCCGCCGAAGGAACGGTTTGCCAGGTAACCACCGTATTCACGGGCGAAAGGAACGCCCTGCGCCACGCACTGGTCGATGATGGCGGCGCTCACCTCGGCCAGACGATACACGTTGGCTTCACGGGAACGGTAGTCGCCACCCTTGATGGTGTCGTAAAACAGACGATAAACGGAATCGTTGTCATTCTGGTAGTTCTTGGCAGCGTTGATACCGCCCTGGGCAGCGATGGAGTGCGCCCGGCGCGGAGAGTCGCTGATGCAGAAAATCTTGACGTTGTATCCCATCTCGCCCAAGGAGGCGGCTGCGGATGCACCACCAAGACCGGTACCCACCACAATCACTTCCAACTTCCGTTTGTTGTTCGGAGAAACAATCCGGATTTCGGCTTTACGCTTGGACCATTTTTCTTTGAGCGGTCCTTCCGGAATCTTGGAAATAAGTTTAGAATCGGCCATATAGATTAAATAATTGTAATTGCTAGCCCACAAAAATAAGCATTTTTCGGGAATAAATTAGTATTTTTTATCACCAATTACAAAGTGTAAGGAATACAGGGCGTGCTGTCGGGCTTTCCTTCGGTAGCCCAGAACGTGCGTCCTTCAAACACCATCGCACAGGAAGAAGATTCCCTCATGATGGGTTTTCCCGAGCAGGAAATATTCTTGATAAAGAAAGCGTGGTCCCACTGGTCCATCGGTACATAACTGGAAGCCAGAATCTTATGTGCCTTGATGTAACGGTCCACCCCTTTGCGGTCCGCTTCCCTTCCGGTGGTGGTGAAGTTGGTCACCACCCGGTATCCCAGGGGTTCCTTGTTCACATCGAATTTCACCCATTTGTGGTTGTTCACCTCATAGTAAGCCGCGCCGCCCTTTTCGTCCACCACGCCAAAGTTGGCTTCCACGCGCATCGGCCTGGAAAGCGTGTCCAGGAAGTGTTCGAAATCCTCCAGGGTTTCGCAGATTTCCAGGGCGCGATACATGAACACGCCCTCGCAGTCCATCCTTTCCTGGGGAACGTCGTCGTCCTTCAAGTCATAGGTGGCGGTATTCATGATGGCAAAGCCGCTCTCGTTCATTCCGCCCCAAACCTCCGGTGTCCCTTTGGGTATCAAGGCCGAAGGGTTGGTCCTCCAGTCCCGGTTCACCAGCCCCACCAGGCGGTATTTTTCCCCCTGGAAGTACTCCACCGCCACATCCTGGCAGGAGGAATCCCGGTGCTTGAACATCACGGCCTTTCCGTCCCGGGTATGTTTTCCGCTCACAATCACGGAAGTGCAGGCGAAAGAAGGAATGGCGATAAAAAGAAAAAGTAAGCTAAAAAAGTGTACCGTTTTCATCAGTGTTAAATTTACGTTGGTTAATATATTCCTGCATTCCCAGATGCTCGTACGCGAGGTCGGTGGCCACGCGGCCGCGCTGGGTGCGGATGATGAATCCTTCCTTGATCAGGAAAGGCTCATACACTTCCTCCAGCGTGCCGGCATCCTCGCTGATGGAGGTGGCCAGGGTTCCCACTCCCACGGGACCTCCCTTGAAAGTGAGAATCATCGTGCGAAGAATCTTGTTGTCGATGGAATCCAGCCCCCGCTTGTCTATCTTGAGCTTATTCAGGGCGAAACGCGTAATTTCCAGGTCGATGCGGCCGTCACCCAACACCTGGGCAAAGTCCCTCACACGTTTGAGAAGCGCATTGGCGATACGCGCCGTCCCGCGGCTGCGAAGGGCAATCTCCCGGGCAGCTTCCGCATCAATTTCCAGATTCAATATGCCCGCGCTCCGGATGACAATCTTTTCAAGGTCTCCGGTATCATAATATTCCAGGGCGCAGTTGATGCCGAAACGGTCTCTCAGCGGCGCCGTCAGAAGGCCGCTCCGCGTCGTGGCCCCCACAAGGGTGAAAGGATTCAGGTTGATGCGCACCGACCGGGCTCCGGGCCCCTTGTCAATCATGATATCAATCACATAATCCTCCATGGCGGAATATAGATACTCTTCCACTTCGGGAGAAAGCCGATGAATTTCGTCGATGAACAGCACATCCCCCGTTTCCAGGGAGGTCAGCAGGCCGGCCAGGTCTCCGGGCTTGTCCAGCACGGGGCCGGACGTCACCTTCATGTTCACCTCCATCTCATTGGCGATGATGTGCGCCAGCGTAGTCTTTCCCAGGCCGGGAGGGCCGTGGAAAAGGACATGATCCAGGGCTTCTCCCCTGAGTTTGGCCGCCTTGATATAGATGTCCAGGTTGGAGACAATCTCCCTCTGCCCGGTGAAATCACCGAGCTGCTGCGGGCGGATAATTCCGTCAAATTCACTATCTTTGCGGTCGGTCGGTTGATGGGGGTCGAAATCTGTCATGGATGACGCTCTGTTTAATTCCGATACAAATATAGTTTTTATTTTTAAGAATTGATGGTTTTTATACAGCTGTTGAAATGTTGAAAAACATACATAAGCACCTAAAAATCAAAAATATACATTAAAAATAAATTGTTGAAAACCCTTTGAAATTCTGTTGATGGCCTGTGAATGGCCGGTCCAGGATTTTTATAAACCGCCGGAAAGGAGGTTATCAACAGGGTTATAAACAGGTTTTCAACAGGGAAAACGAAGGGAATGTTGATAAGTAAGAATGCTTCAGAGAAGCTGCAAAAAGAACTCTCAAAAACGGGAGAAGTCTTTTGCAGCGGCCTTTTCCTGTCTGCACGCTGGGCCGTTGTGTCCCGGACGGCCGCCGAAGGCGTCCATTTCATAGTCCTCCCCACCCGCGAATCGGCCGAATACTGCTCGGCCGACCTATATAATATGGTAGAGGGAGACTGCGTGTTCTTCCTTCCGGAGTCGGGAAAAAGCGTCGAGCGCAGCAACTACAAATCCTCCCTGGGCGTCCAGCGCACCGCCGCCATCGGAAAACTCATGGAGAGATCCTTCGCTTCGCTCAGGATGACAGACCATCTTCAAGTAGATAATAGTCATTCTGAGGAGCGTAGCGACGAAGAATCTCCTCTGTTCATCATTACCTACCCCGAAGCGCTGGAAGAGAAGATTCCTTCCTCCGAAAAACTCACCGGGGCCCTTTTCAGCATCCGGGAAGGAGAGGAAATCCCCTACGAGACCATCCGTACCCGCCTCATGGAAGAAGGTTTCGAAAAGGTCGATTTTGTATCGGCCCCGGGGCAGTTTTCCCTCCGCGGCGCCGTCATCGATATTTTTTCCTTTTCGTCCGACAAACCCTTCCGCATCAGTTTCTTCGGCAACGAAGTGGAGAAAATCCACAGCTTCGACTGCAACACCCAGCTTTCCATCAAAAGGCTGGACCGGGCCGATATCTACCCCGACATCGCCGCCCGCGAGGCCGATGAAGGCGAAAGCCTTGTAAACATCCTGCCCGGCAATTCCGTCGTGTGGCTGGATTCTTCGGACATGTACAAAGAAAGGGATTTCTTCGGGAGCCTGCTGTCTTTCAAACACGTCTATCTGGATACTCCTCTGGGAAAAGACAAGGCGGAGAGCATCAAGTTCAACATCGCCCCGCAGCCGGTCTTCAACAAAAACTTCGAACTGCTCATTTCGGACATCCGTTCCTGCCTGGAAAACGGTTACAAGGTTTTTATTTACGGTGAAAAGGAAAGCCAGCTGGAGCGCCTGCGTTCCATTATGCTTCAGGATCCGCATGCCCTTCTTCCGGAATTTGTGAAAGGCAGGAACATTCATGCCGGTTTCATCGACCATGACGACAAGCTGTGCTGTTATACCGACCATGAAATCTTCGACCGCTTCCACCGCGTACACATCCGCCGGACGGTGGAAAAGTCCGAACAGCTCACCCTGAACGACCTCAGCGCCTTCAACATGGGAGACTATATCGTGCATATCGACCACGGGGTGGGTATTTTCGGAGGACTGGTGAAGATGCGGGACGACCACGACCGGGTGCACGAAGTGGTGAAACTCCTGTACAGCGGGGGAGACGTGGTGTTCGTTTCGGTACATTCGCTGCACAAGATTTCCCGTTTCCGTTCCAAGGAAGGGGAGCCGCCGCGCATCAACAAACTGGGTTCCAAGACCTGGAGCAACCTCAAATCAGCCGCCAAATCCCGCGTAAAGGACATTGCAAAGGAACTGATCCAGTTGTATGCCAAGCGGCGCGCATCCACCGGATTCGCCTATTCGCCGGATACGTATCTGCAGGAAGAGCTGGAATCTTCCTTCATGTATGAGGATACGCCGGACCAGGAAAGGGCCACCAGGTCGGTAAAGGAAGACATGGAGGAAACTTGTCCCATGGACCGCCTCATCTGCGGCGATGTGGGATTCGGCAAAACGGAAATCGCCATCCGGGCGGCCTTCAAGGCGGCTACGGACGGAAAGCAGGTGGCCGTTCTGGTGCCCACCACCATCCTTTCCCTGCAGCATTACGAGAATTTCAAGGCCCGCCTGCAGCATTTTCCCTGCACGGTGGAATATGTGAGCCGGCTCCGTACCGCCAAACAGATAACGGACATCAAAAAACGCCTCAAACAGGGCAAGATCGATATTCTTATCGGCACGCATAAAATACTGGGAAACGGCTTTGAATTCAGGGATCTGGGCCTTCTTATCATCGACGAAGAGCAGAAATTCGGGGTATCGGCCAAAGAAAAACTCCGCCAGATGAAACATTCGGTGGACACCCTCACCCTTACGGCTACGCCCATCCCCAGAACCCTCCAGTTCTCGCTGCTGGGCGCCCGTGACCTTTCCATCATCCAGACCCCGCCGCCCAACCGGATACCCATCCAGACGGAAATCATCCTTTTCAACGAATCCGAAATCAAAAGCATCGTCAACTACGAACTCAACCGGGGCGGACAGATTTTCTTCCTGCACAACAAAGTGGAGGAACTGCCGTCCATCGCGGAGATCCTGCACCGGCTGGTTCCGGACATGAAAATTTGCGTGGCGCACGGCCAGATGGAAGGCAAAGAACTGGAAGACAGGATGTTGGCTTTCATGCGGGGAGACTACGACCTTCTTCTGTGCACCACCATCATCGAAAACGGCCTGGACATTCCCAACGCCAATACCATCATCGTGAACCAGGCCCAGAATATCGGCCTCAGCGACCTGCACCAGCTTCGCGGCCGGGTGGGACGGTCCAACAGGAAGGCCTTCTGCTACCTCATCGTCCCGCCGCTGATCAGCCTTACCGAAGAAGCCCGGCGCCGGCTGCGGGCCATCGAGGAATTCTCCGACCTCGGGAGCGGTTTCAACATCGCCATGCAGGACTTGGATATCCGCGGCGCGGGCAACCTCCTCGGGGCCGAGCAGAGCGGCTTCATTTCCGACATGGGATACGAAACCTACCAGAAAATCCTGTCCGAGGCCATGGAGGAACTGGGCGTGGAAACCGGCATCACCAAACGCGGCGGGGCCGAGAAATTCGTGGACGACTGCACCATCGAAACCGACAAGCCCGCCTTCATCCCCGACGACTACATCGACATTACGGCCGAAAAAATCCGCATTTACAAGATGCTGGACGCCCAGACCGACGACCGCGAGATAGACCGCCTGGCTTCGCAGGTGGCCGACCGCTTCGGCCCGTTGCCCGAGGAAGTGGAAAATCTGTTCAAAGTGGTGAAAATCAGAAATTTGGGTGCGGATACCGGATTTGAGAAAATCATCATCAAGAACGGGATGCTCATCATGTTCTTTGTGACGAATCCCCTTTCGGCCTATTACAAATCCACCCGCTTCGAACGGGTGCTCCAGCAGGTGAACGACCATCCGGCCCTGTTCAAGTTCAACCAGGACGGCGGCCGTCTCCGCACCGTTTCCCGCGGCGTGGACAATCTCGGGAAAGCCCTCGACATTTTGAAAAAACTGCAATAATTCTTATTTTTGTAGGTTATGTCCAATTTGCTGGTAGAAATAGGAAACACAGCGCTGAAGGCCGCCTGGTCGGACCGGATGACCCTCGGAAAAACGTTCCGCTACCAGGGAGAGAAGTACCTGGAATTTATCCTTTCGCTCACCCGGAAGGAAAAACCGGCCGTTATGGTGGTCTCCTGTGCGTTTTCCCTGCCCGAGCAGGAGAAAAGCGTTTTACGGGAAGAATGTACCTCCCTCCTCATTCTGGACAGCGGCAACAAGGAGTGGCTTATCGCCCACGGCCTGCCTTCCTATCTCTCCTACGACCGTGCGGCCTCCATCCTGGCGGTCCGTTACCTTTTCAGGGGAAAAGGCTGCACCATCGTGGATTTCGGAACCATCCTCTCCATCGACTTTATCGGCCCGGAGGGGCAGTATCAGGGCGGAAACGTGTCCCTGGGCTGCCGCACCCGTTTCAAGGCGATCAACCGCTATTCCCGTTCCCTTCCGCTGGTGAACATGCCGGAGAATATTCCCGTAACAGGCCTTTCGGAAACGGATTCCATTGCCGCCGGAGTCGTTTCAGGCATTATATTTGAAATGGAAGGCTACCTGGCTCTCCATCCGGAAAATATCGTCGTATTTACGGGAGGAGATGCGAATTATTTTGCAAAACGGATGAAAAGTTCCATCTTTGCAATTTGTAACCTTGTGCTGATGGGCCTGGCCCTAATTGCTGACGAATATGTTCAGAGAACGGATAAATAGGTTTTTGACAGTGGTTGTGCTGCTGTCGTGCGCCTGGGCTGCAAAAGCCCAGACGGATGGTACGTACAGCGGTTTTTCCCCGTATTCCGTATTCGGCGTCGGGCAGATGCACCAGCCCGGGACGGCCTGGAACCGCAGTATGGGCGGCGTGGGTATTGCCGCCCGCAGCAACCGCTACGTGAATATCCTCAACCCCGCTTCCATCACCGCCCGGGACTCCCTGTCCTTCATGGCCGACTTCGGCCTGAGCGGACGCATCTCCCTTTTCACGGAAGGAGACAAGAAAGCCCTCAACACCACCTTCAGCATTGACGACTTCGTGATTTCCTTCCCGCTTTGGAAACACACCGCCATGATGCTGGGCGTAACGCCTGTGAGCGACGTGGGATACAACATTTCCTATACGGAGATGGATGTGGATACCGGTTACCGCACTTTCACTTCCAGCGGCAACGGCGGCATCTATCAGATATTCGGGGCCTTTGCGGGAACCCTCTGGAACCGGCTTTCCATCGGGGCGGAGATAAACTACCGTTTCGGCAACATCAACAAGAAGGCCTCCACTTCCTATGACGAGTCTTCCATGCGTGACATGGCCTCCGGAGACTCCCTGCAGGTGAACAACTTCACCGCCAGACTGGGTGTCCAGTACGAGCATCCGCTTACGCACTCGACTTCCCTCACCGTCGGCGCCACGTACAAGTTCTCCACCCAACTCAACGGCTATTCCATCCATTACGAGGAAAGGGGCAGCTATGACCGGCGCCGCACTTCCGCCGCCCTCGGCGAAAAGAGCATGAAAATGGGAGACGAGCTGGGCATCGGCATCAGTTACAGAAACACCGACAGATTCCTGGTGGAACTGGACTATACCCGCACCGACTGGTCCCGTTCCCGTCTGGACGAGGTGAAAGGCTTCTCCAATGTGGGCGACGTTACTTTCTCCCAGTCCGTGGGACAGGCCGTCCGGGCCGGCGTGGCTTTCACGCCCAACCGCAACGACATCCGTTATTTCATGAAAAGGTGCACCTACCGTGCGGGCGCGTATTTCGACCAGTCCTATTATACGGTGGACGGCGCCCACGTCAATGCCGTAGGGATTACCCTGGGCATGACGGTTCCCGTTTTCCGCGGATACAACGGCATCACCGTGGGCCTGGATTTCGGCCGCCGCGGCCTGGCCACCTCGCAGGTAAAGGAAACGTATTTCGGCTTCAATCTGGGCTTCAATGTCTTTGACATCTGGTTCCAGAAACGACCGTACGAATAGACAACGGCACAATCCTTGAAAACAATAATAAAAAATGCTGATATTATGAAAAAGCTTACATTCATTCTTTTCGCCGCAATGGCCGTCTTCGCCGGACAGAAAGTCGCTGCTCAGGACAAGTATGGTACCGGTGAAAGAGGAGAGGAATGCAAAAAGTACCTTTCCTATTATTCAGAGTATTACAAGCAGAAGAACTACGAATCCGCATTGCCCAACTGGCGCAAGGCCTATTCCATCTGCCCTCCCACCGCATCGGAGAACATGTTCATACATGGTACTACCCTCATGACCCGCCTTTACAACAAGGTCAAGGACGCCAGTTACAAAAACGCCATCGTCGATACCATCCTTACCCTGCAGGACCAGCGCATGGCCACCTATCCCAAGCGCCGCGTGTCCATCCTCAACAACAAGGGTCAGTACATGATCAACTACCGCAACGAAGACGCTTCCTACCTCTACCAGAACCTCAACGGGATTGTAGATGAACTGGGACCCCAGTCCAACGGAAGTCTCCTGGTGAACCTCCTGCAGGCCACCATCGCCATGTACCGTGAGAACCAGCTTTCCGCCGACGATGTCATCGCCATGTACGACAAGGTAAGCGCCAACGTGGAGGGCGCCACCGCCAAGAACGAAGACGAAGCCGAGGACAACGCCAAGGCCAAGGCCGCCATCGAGAGCATTTTCGCCGACAGCAAGGTGGCTTCCTGCGAGAACCTCCTCGCCATCTTCGGCCCCCGTTACGAGGCCGATCCTGAAAACCTCACCCTGGTTTCCAACATCGTGAGGCTCATGAACTCCGCCGATGACTGCGCCTCCAACGACCTCTACCTCAAAGCCGTGACCTCCATGTACAAGCTGGATCCTTCCTTCCGCAGCGCCTTCGGCCTGTATCGTCTGAATGCCGCCCGCGGCAATGTGGCCGACGCCGCCAAATACCTGGAAGAGGCCATCGAATCCCCCGAGTCCGACGAGGCCACCGACGCCCAGTACTACTATGAAATGGCCGCTTTCTGCTACAAGAACGGCATGCGCGGAAAGGCTGCCGAGGCCGCCCGCAAGGCTGTCGATATGGACTTCGGCTATGCCGGAAAGGCCTATCTGATCCTGGGTAACCTCTGGGCATCCGCCACCTGCGGCGAAACCGTTGACAAGTGGGCCCGCTACTGGGCTGCCGCCGACTACTACCAGAAGGCCCGCAGCGCCGACGCTTCCGTCGCCGACGAGGCCGCCGCTTCCCTGGGCAACGTGAGCCGCTACTATCCGGAAGCTTCCGAGGCCTTCATGTACGACCTCACCAAGGGTCAGTCCTACACCGTTTCCTGCAGCGGCATGACCGCTACCACCACCGTACGCGTACAATAAGTGGTCAGTTGCAAAATATTTAAGATGACGGCAACCGCTGCGGCGGTTGCTTTCGTCGTTTTTTCCTGCAAGGGAAATCTCTCCGAGGCCGAAAAGCTGGACCTCAAAACCATTCCCATCCAGGTGGTGGACAGCATGTTTTTCGTGCAGTCGGAGAACGGCCGGCTGAAAATGCGCGTAGAGGCTCCCAGAATGGAAGTTTACGAGCATGACACCCTTTCCTACGACCTTTTCCCGGAGGGTATTCATGTGTTCGCTTACAGCGAGGAAGGCACCCTGGAAACCACCATCGACGCCCGGATGGCCCGGCACGACAAATATCCGGGAGGGAAGAAAGAGCAGTGGAGCGCCTTCGGCAATGTGGTCATCAAAAACATCATGAAACAGGAGACCATGGAAACCGATACACTGTACTGGGACAGTGCCGCGCACGAAATCTGGACCCACTGTTACATCCGCATGTATTCTCCCGACGGTTCCATGCAGGGCTACGGCATGCGTTCGGACGAAATGGCCCGCAACGCCATCCTCGAACGGCCCTTCGACAATGAGTTCCTTCTGGGGGCCGACAGCACAAAGGTTGTGGTGGATTCTGTCAATTTTATCGGCCCGATGTTAAAAAAATAGTGATTGTTTGGAATAAAATTCGTATTTTTGCAGCCCTTACGCAAAAAAATAGGATATATTAAAAAACACATACGAAAATGGCAGCTCTTGAGACCATCAGAACAAAATTCGGCATTGGTGCATCGATCATCATTGCCCTCGGTCTTTTACTCTTCCTTGTAAACCCGTCCGACATCATCCAGACCATCCAGTCCGCTTCTTCCAAGTACGATGTCGGCAAAATCAATGGCAAATCCATCTCCTACCAGGATTTTGAGCAGGAAGTGAAGGCTCTTGCCGACGTGAGCGAAATGCTCACCGGCCAGTCCGCTTCCAGCGAGCAGGCTCAGCGCCAGACCCGTGAAATGGCCTGGAACAACCTCGTGGACCGCTACCTGGTGATTCCCACCATCGAGAAGGCCGGCCTCAAGGTAGGTCAGCAGGAACAGATCGACATGTTCATCGGAGAGGATATCTCCCCGGTCATCGCTTCTTCCGGTCTTTTCCTGGACGAGAACCGCAACTTCTCTCCCGCCCTCGTCCGTGACTTCATGGAGAATGTCGCCAACGACGAAACCGGCCGCGGCATCCTGCTCCGCAACTACCTGCAGAACGCCGTCCGCAGCAACCGCTACAACGAAAAGTACGTCGGCCTGTTCAACGCCGCCTCCTATGTGAACTCCCTGGAGAGCAAGAACGCCGTGGCCGAGAACAACACCACCGCCGACGTCAGCTTCGTGATGGTGCCCAACACCTACTATCCGATGGACAGCACCATCGTCGTTTCCTCTTCCGACATTCAGAAGTTCTACGACGCCCACAAAGACAACTTCCGCCAGAAGGCCACCCGCGACATCGAATACGCCGTTTATGAGGTTACTCCTTCCGCCAAGGACATCGAGGCCCAGAACGCAGAATTCGTAACCCTGTACGACGAGTTCTCCACTGCAGAGAACGTGCGTGCCTTCCTGCAGCGCAACAGCGACCGCCAGTGGTCCGACTCCTGGTACAAGGGCGGAGACCTCCGCAGCGTGAACCGCGACATCGACACCTTCGTGGCCGAGAACAACAGCGGCGTCTCCCCGGTCTTCCAGTCCGGCGAAACCTTCTATGCCGCCCGCATCATGGAAACCGGCAACGTTCCGGATTCCGTGTATGTGCGCCACATCATGCTGCAGGGCACCGATGCCCGCCACCTGGCCGACAGCCTCCTGGGCGTGCTTGGCAAGAACAACTTCTCCACCCTGGCCACGCTCTATTCCCTGGACAGCGGCAATGCCGCCGACGGCGAGCAGGGCAACCTCGGCTGGATGACCCAGAACGCCATGATCCCCGGCTTCGAGTCTGTTCTTACCGCCCCCATCGGCAAGCCTTACATTGTCAACACCATTTACGGTACGCATATCGTGGAGGTCACCAAGACCACCAAACCCGTTGCCAAGAAGAAGGTGGCCGTGTTCGAGAAAGCCACCCTTCCCAGCAAGGAAACCTACGCCGAGATTTACAACAAGGCCAATATCCTGGCTGTCCGCAGCGCCGGCAAGTATGAAAACTACAAAGCCGCCTGTGACTCCACCGGCGTCTATTCCCGCACCATGACCATCAACGAGGGCACAGATACCTACGGTTCCATCGGCCATGCCAAGGAAGTGACCCGCTGGGCCTTCGACAACAAGCCCGGAAAGGCTTCCGGCATCATCACCGTGGACAACAACTACTTCTTCGTGGTGGCCGTCAAGGGAGCCCACAAGGAAGGTTATGCCAAGGTGAGCGAGGTCGCCGAGAACATCCGCACCGAACTCTATCGTGAGAAGTACTCCGAGAAGCACTGCAAGGACGTGGCCGATAAGATTGCCGGCCTCACCTCCCTGGATGCCATCGCCGATAAACTCGGTTCCACCGTGTCCAACCTCTCCGATGTATCCTTCTCCACCAGTTCCGCCCCTACCACCGAGCCGTCCTTCATCGGCGCAGTGGCCGCGGCCAAGGAAGGTGTCATCACCGGTCCTGTCGCCGGCATCATGGGTACTTACGTGTTCCAGGTGAACGGCCGTGAGACCGGCGCCTTCTACACCGAGGACGATGCCAAGGCCGCCCAGGCCCGCATGGATTCCTACCATGCCCAGATGCTTCTTCCGCTGATGATGGACAAGACCGTGGATGACAACCGCGCCCGTTTCTATTAGTCTGTCATTCTGAACGAACGCTGTCATTCTGAACGACGTGTCATCCTGAACGAACTGTCATTCTGAACGAAGTGAAGAATCTATGTCTTTAAAATGTGGAATAGTAGGCTTGCCCAACGTGGGCAAGTCTACTTTATTTAATTGTGTAAGTTCCGGGAAAGCCCAGAGCGCCAACTTCCCTTTCTGCACCATCGACCCCAACGTGGGCTCCACCAACGTGCCCGACAAACGCCTGGAGGTCCTGACGGAAATCTGCCAGCCCAAGCGCACCATCCCCGCCACCGTGGAAATTGTGGACATCGCCGGCCTGGTGAAGGGCGCCTCCCGGGGAGAGGGCCTGGGCAACCAGTTCCTGGCCAATATCCGGGAAACCGACGCCATCCTGCATGTGCTCCGCTGCTTCGATGACGACAATATCGTCCATGTGGACGGTTCCGTGGACCCTGTCCGCGACAAGGAAGTGGTGGACGCCGAACTCCAGATCAAAGACCTGGAAACCGTAGAAAACCGCATCAAGAAGGTGGAGAAAATGGCCACCACCGGCGGAGACAAGGAGGCCAAAAAACTCCTTTCGCTGCTGCTCCGTTACCGCGAGGTGCTGCAGCAGGGAAAATCCTGCCGCACGGTTGTTCCCGAAAACGCCGAGGAAGAGCAGATGGCCAAAGACCTCTACCTCCTCACCAACAAGCCCGTGCTCTATGTCTGCAACGTAGATGAGGCATCGGCCGCCAAGGGAAATGCCTACGTGGAGGCCGTTCGCGCCGCCGTGGCCGACGAAAACGCCCAGATCCTGATCATCGCCGCCCGCACCGAGGCCGAGATCGCCGAAATCGAAGACTACGACGACCGCCGGATGTTCCTGGAGGAGATGGGCTTAGAGGAGAGCGGTGTCGTGCGCCTTATCCAAAGCGCCTACCGCCTGCTGGGACTGCGCACCTTCTTCACCGCCGGGGCCGACGAATGCCGTGCCTGGACCATCGTGGCGGGGGACAAGGCGCCTCGCGCAGCTGGCGTCATCCATACCGACTTCGAACGCGGCTTCATCCGGGCCGAGGTCATCAAGTACGAAGACTTCGTCCGCTACAAGACGGAAGCCGCCGTCCGCGCCGCCGGCAAAATGGCCGTCGAGGGAAAAGACTACGTCGTCCAGGACGGCGACATCGTCCATTTCCTCTTTAACGTCTGAGCCCCCGTCCGGGCAATCGCCGCCGCCTTTTCGGCCCGTGGCCTTGCCCCCTGACGGCACCGTTATCCGCAAAAGGTGGCTGCAAAGGGTGGCTGAAGGATGTGGCTGCAAAAGGTGGCCGAAGAATGTGGTTGTAAAAGATGGCTGAAGGATGTGGCTGCAAAGGGTGGCCGAAGAATGTGGCTGCAAAAGGTGGCTGAAGGATGTGGCTGATAATAAACTGATAACCAATGTTTTATGTATAATCCTCTGCGCTTTTTGCGCAGAGGATTATGTGTAACAAGCTGATTATAAGGACGTTGGTTGCCACCGCTATTGGGAAAGATTCCGTATCTTCGTGGTATGAAGAGAAGGATTATGCTTTTTTTGCTGCTGGAAGTGGCGCTGGCGGCTTTTTTCCCGGAAAAATGCCCGGCAAACAGCCGCTTGGGCAAGCCGGCCGACGAACCAATCGGCAAACCCGCCGTCGCACCGATCGGCGAACAGGACGACACACCAATCGGCAAACCGGCCGACGAACCGATCGGCGAACAGGACGACACGCTCCGCATCCTGTTCTGGAACCTGGAGAATTTCTTTGACAACAGGGCCGATTCCACCAGCCTCTCCGAGGAGGAATTTTCTTCCTACGGGACACGGCACTGGAGCCGACGGAAGTTCCAGGCCAAGTGCAACGCCGTGGCCAAGGGCATTCTTTGGGCGGCTTCCCGGCAAGGGGGCCTGCCGGATGTGATCGGGCTGGCGGAAGTGGAAAACCGCTTCGTACTCAGTCGTTTGCTGCAAAGTACGGCCCTTCGGAAACTGGATTACAGGATGGTTCATTTTGATTCGCCGGACCCGCGCGGAATCGATGTGGCCCTGCTGTTCCGCGCATCCCGTCTGGAAAAGCTTGAAGCGAAACCCTGCCACCTCTACAATCCGGACTCCACCGTGATGGCCACGCGGGATATCCTGCTCTTTGTGGGCCTCCGGAACGGCGGGAAAACGGCCTTTCTGGTGAATCATCACCCGTCCAAATATGGCGGATCGGCGGTTTCCGGGCCCAAACGCGAAGCGGCCGTGCGGCGCCTCGGGCAGCTGGCCGATTCCATCTCCGCCGCCGGCATTTCCCGGATTGTGGCCATGGGGGATTTCAACGACACGCCGGCCAATCCGGTGTACAGGCTTCTGGAGCCCGCTCTTCGGAACCTGGCGGAGCCGCTGTTCAAAAAGGGGTTGGGCACCATCAAGTACGAGGGGGCCTGGGAACTGATCGACATGTTCTTCGTGAGCGAGGCCTGCACCGGCACGATGGATATTCTCCAGATTCCTTTCCTGCAGACGCCGGACGGGACACATGCCGGCACCAAGCCTCTCCGAACCTATTCCGGCCCTCGCTACGTGGGAGGCGTATCGGACCATTGCCCCATCTGGCTCACCCTGCCCTTCTGATCCTCCCATCCTCCTGAACCTCCCGCCCTTCTGCTTCTCCTGTCATTCTGAGCGTAGCGAAGAATCTATATTTTTATTATCTTCTTATGGATTTTCCAAATGATATGGAAAGAAGTTGGATAGTAGGTTGTCACTTCGATTCAACAGTGTAGTTTGTGGATATATATTGCGCTCATAGGGGCGTCTCGCCCCTGGCCGCGCGGCTACCCCTGGAGCGTTTAACATGCAGTTTTATATTCCTTTGTGTATTCTGTATCTCGTTTGATGACGGAGAACATTCGGTGAACGAGCTTCGCCCGGATAACGTTCAGCACGCACATAACGTGTTTTCCCTCCTTGGTTTTGCGTTCATAATAGTCTTTGTATTCACCCTCCTTCATGTGT
>OCTW011615302.1_pt1 | contig 41517 bp, 35 predicted proteins | sample 1539671 | NCBI WGS metagenome assembly OCTW01 (sample SAMN02144230, study PRJEB22623) | gut metagenome | biome: sheep rumen | host: Ovis aries | place: New Zealand
TTCCCGGAGGAAGTTTGATTATTACGACATCATCATGACCAATAGTGAAACTCTGTCCACTCTTTAGTGAGGTGGTCATCTCCACACCATTTTTGATCCAATCATATCCCGCAGGATCAGCGTCTTCCTCAACTACGAAGAAGAAGGTGAACTTCTCCTTCTTATTGCCCTGGTTTCCGGCAACTTTCTTGGTAATGGTAAGGAAAACCCTGTCATCATCTCTCTTGGTATTCGGAACACTGAGAGTATAAATATAACTGTCGTTTGTCTCAACCAGCTGTCCGTGGTATGAGTCGCTGATAAGTGACGGAACACCAAGCGGTGATATTCTGAAGATGATATCATCTTCAAGTGTATTATAACCGGAAGGAGCTCTCGTCTCTGTAAGGAAATACACCGATCCATTTGCGCCAGGGTTTATTACTCTGTTACTGTTGCCTCCGCAGATATCAACCTCACCATTCACAGTAGCCATATCTTCAAATCCGGTCATCGGATACTTATACTTAACATAGCCGCTTACACTGGTATTTGACTGCTTATAAAGTGCAAAATGTGCATTTCCAAGTTTTAAGCTATCATCTTCGCTGTCCATTTTCATTATCTTGAAATTGAACGGCTTATTATAAACATCAACAAAGGCCGTAATTCCCTTCTCTCCGTTTTTCCAATCAGCCCATTTATTATCAGTACTGTCTATGGTTCCCCATTCGGTTGTACCGTCCTCATAATACAGGCTTACTGTCTCGTCAGCATTAACCTTGAATACAAGCGTTTTCTGAAGTCCAACATATCCCGGAGGAGCAGAATTCTGAACAAGGGTATATAATTCACCCGTTACATAATCATAAAACAGATTTATTAAGCCTTCAGAATCAGATGTAAATTCTCCCAGCTTATTATCGGAACTATCCTTAAGTGTAAATTTACCACCGGCGAGTGGATCAGAGCTGTCCCACTTGAAAAGCCTTAGGGCAATTCCACCCTCACGGGTATTGGTTATCGTATCTGTTCTTGTCGATCCGTCAAATACACCCTGCTTATATGAAACGACATAATCATAATGCGTATCACTTTCTTCACCTTCAGGTGTAGCCTCTTCTGTTCTTGTTACCAGAAGGTTAATCTTATTGTCCACGAGAGGACTGACTGTATAGTCTCCGGTTACGGTTCCATCCTCAGCTATAGTCGGCGTACCACTTACAGTAACCTCCTTCACCACGTAACCATCAAGAGTGGTTCTCTCTGATTCATCTGCATTAGGTTTTAAGGTTTCCCAGAAATAATACGCTGTTGTAGCAGGTGAAGCAATCTGCCTAACCGATCCCGGAAGCAGTTCTCCGTCAACATATACTGCCACATATACCGGATCATGGTAGGTGGTAAGACTCAGGTCACTCCACTTCTTCTTAACATTCAGGCCGTATCCCCTCTTGTTAACCACCGTCATCTGAGGGTTCGCATCACGAGTGACCTGACCTACATTATCAGGATTATTCTCATATGTACCATAAGACGGCACCTGAACAACCGTTTCATCATCTAAAATCTTATATCCTTTTTCCTTCTGATAATGATCAAGCCCATAACCCGGCTTTATATCCTCAGTAACCTTAAATACAGTACCTACAGGAAGACCCGGAACAACAATTTCATATCCGGAAGGGATATTCGAAATCGCACCAAATCCCGATGTCTGGAAGGTAATATCATCTACCGTAAGCCCCTCTACATTTCCATCCTTGACTGCTTTGACATTCGAAGGACTATACTCCAAAGATGTCTCTGCAAAGCCTTTTGATACCGGATCATATCGACAGATCTTATTATTCGGAGATACTACGTAATAATTATACATATTTGCCCGAGGTATATCCTCAGTAGGCACTTCAACAGATGAAATATACAGTCTGAAGCTGAAGGTTGCCGGATCGTCTGTGATAAGTTGATCATTCTCATCCCTCAGTTCCTTTTTGATATGAAGTTCCTTTATAACGTTATCATTGATATAATTATCAAAAGATATGGTCGGTTTTACTTCTGCCGAACTGGTCTCTGAAGAATAGCTTCTCAGATCCCCTCTGTACTCAATTTGCGATTCAGGAACCGGATTACCGTTTATAAGAACACTTGGATAAACCGTACTGTCAACAGCGCATTCCACAATTCTGTAGGTGATAGTATTATCCGGGAAGGATATCTCAGCATTTCTTGTAGGATTTATAAGATATATATTCTCATATGCCTGCGCCTCAGAAAATCCCGGTGGTCGGTATCTACGTAAATACGTTGCCGATTGGTTAGAATTCTGATAAGTGACTCTTATATGCTCATCATCATTTCCGAGAAGATGTTCCTCACCCGGCTCACCATTAGGTCCTTCAGGAAGTGTATAATATATCTGGAAAGGATATTCAAGGAAGTCCGTATCAAGATTTGTAATATCATTTCCTTCCGTATCCTTCAGCGTTTTTGAAACAACAACCTTACCCGGTGTAACTGATGCAAGATTAAAACGCATGTGGAGATTTGATGCACCGGCACCACGCTCCATGTAAAAGATTCTCATTGTATGATTGCTGTAATCAGCAAAGATATCTTCATAACCATACGATGCACCCGGGGCAGGCTGGAAATATTCCCCGAGATAATCCATGATTTCCTGTTTCGAAGGTGAAGCACCATTATTCTCAGCCTTATAACGCGTTGTAAAATTATCAATAAAAATCTGCTTCAGAGTTGTTGTCCTGCCATTAACATAGACCTCTCCGGTCTTAAAGTTTACCCAGCCTTCAAGTGCCGAATGAATACCACCCAGATCAATGACCAGTTCACCATCAACATATAACCAGAAATCATCATCACCTGTGAACTCAAAGATCATATCATGTCCCCAGGAATCAAGACCACTGGCAGTCTGAACAAACGATGCCTCAAGTTCCATACCGTTGTAATAATTAGGCTTCGAGTTTGAATTTGAATTATTGCCAACATTATATAATTTTTCATATTTACGTGGATCCGTTTCAGGAAGTTCACCTTTTGTTCCCCTGACGTCTGTCAGCGCGCTATATGTATTTTTATGAAATGAAATATCTTTTCCGACGATATTATCAAACGGAAAGAACTGTCCATGCTTACGGGTATATGATTCATTTCCTTTATTATTATCAGTTGTCCCAAGTTCTCTGTATACCGTAAAATCCCTTACCTGGTATGTATTTCCGGTGGCATCCGTATATGTCACCAGATCCTTCAGAGTTATTCCGTCATCCTTAAGAAGGGTAGCAAAATTCTGACAGCTGTCAAATTCAAAATATCCGCTGGCTTCATGTATACTCTTGATAAACAAATGATTAACAATCGTCGTATTATTATATAATCCAGCCAGCGATGTATTTCTAGCAGTGACCACCGGATATCCATCAGAACCAAGCTTTGTGGACAGAAGATTTGGCTGTGTTAATTCTGTTGCTCCACCAGCATTACTGCCCAAAAAGTTACTCATTGTATTTCTGTCTTTGAAATCCTGCATCTTGATGGTGATACCATACGAAATATTATCAAGTGTTTCAACTTCATGCAGTCTATCATCCAGATTAAGCTCTTCCAGTGTAGCAAAATAGAACGGCGCACAGTTCGAACGTGAACAAGGAACCAGTTTTTTATTAGTCTCATTCGGTTTCATTCCGACATACGCATAATGATCGTCATCCCAGCAAATGATCTCGCTGTAAAACTCACCATTACGACGTCCCTGCATATTTATACCCTTCTTACTGTCAGCAAGGATCTGATCAGTAAGCTGTGGAGCAAGGTATTTTTCAGAATACGGATTATATAATTCATAGTAGTAATTTGGAAGCTTTGTAACCTCATCAAGATACTCGGTAAATTCCCACTCAAGCGAACAGGTACCATCACCAAGCCAGAGAATCTTACCGCCGCTGGCATAGCATAAATAAAGTGAGCCGTCATGATCTACGGCATATATATCGTATTTTTTCTCATCTTCATTCCAGACACGAGTATATACAATAACCTTATCCCCGGTATGTACATCTGAAACACTGACTCTGTCGGCAGAATAAGTAATAAGATCCTTGTTATCCATGGCTGCGGTATCGACAAAATTAAGCCATGTGTTGGCTGACGAAGCAGCAGCAAGAGAAACCGTTGTTACGGAAGTCTTACCATCATCGACTGTCGTAAAGGTTACGTATTTACCATCAGTGACAAGCTGTATCCTGCGATCACTTCCGGCATTGATGGTAAACTCCGATGCCTCACCCACAGTGCTGACCATCTTTAGTTTGCTACCGTCAGCAGCAAGGTATCCTGTACCATTCTCCGTAGGTGCTGAAAGGATGAATTTACCACCCTCTGTCGCGGTAAATGTCCACTTAGTTATTTCGCTTCCTTCATCAACATACAAAGTAACTCTATTGTTTGATTTTTCAAGCTGTCTGGTAACTATCTCAATCAGTGAATGCACACCACCGTTAGCCATAAGTGCGTAACCATGCGTTCCGCCTGAATAATGCATAAGACCGTAGGTTTTACCATTCAGAGTACTGACATCAGTGCTACTGAGCACGTTAACAATCTCATAAACACTGAATCCGGTTGCATCAAAAGAAATCTTACCATCTTCAATCGTGATGTCAGTAATCTCCTCCTTCTCTCCGCTGTCCTTGATATGGTATAGTATTATATTCTTATCAATTGTAATTCTTGAATCTGTGATCTCAACTCTGATCGGACGTTCTTCAGTCGGCTGATATTCCTTCTTACCAACTTTGATAGTAATATCATAAGCAGCAAGTGTTTCATAACTTGGTCCATCGTTCTCATCCTGCTGCTCGTCATCAGTCTGTTCGTTTTCGTCCGGATCTTCCTTCTCAGAATCCTGTGGAGTTGCCGATCCATCATCTGTTTCCGGCTTATCATCATCCTGTGATTCATCGACAGTTTCATCATCAGCTGGTTCTCCATCGGTTGTTTCATCACCGACAGTTTCATCGTCAACTGTTTCGCCATCTACGGTTTCATCACCGCTAACTGCCGTATTGTCATCAGTTGTTTTTTCGTCGTTATTATCAGCGTCAGTACCTGTTGCTGTTTCGTAGCTGCCGCCGTTATTTTCTTCATTATTCTCATTACTGATCTCTGCAGCCGAATCTGCATCTCCGGCAGAAGCCGTTTCGTCATCTGCATCATCCGAAGCATTATTATAAGATCTATTCTTTGTGATGCTCTTATCTGCTTTTACACTGTCATTTTTACCGGCATCATCGATCTTGTTCTCAGCATTCTCACGGTCAACATCTTCACTTTTATTATCGCCGGTTTTGTCACTGTCAGTTATTGCACTATCGTTCTTATCGTTTGCATCATCTTCGCTGTCATTGTTTTCAACGTCATTCTTACCGCCGTCAATTATTGTGTTGTCGGCATTTTCGTTTTCAGCATTTTTCACGTTGGTATCTTCACTGTCAGCATCATCTCTGCTGCTGTCAGCAGGTGTAGCATCTTCAGTGTCATTCACATAATCATCCGTAACATCAAGAACCTCGGCTGAGGCATTTTTCGGCATAACTCCTTCCAGGGTTACTGTCTTATCCGGATCCTCATCATCAGGATGCAGTTCGAAGCTTAGATGCTTATATCCGCTGTCCTTAGCAAATATATTCATACCAGCAGGGACCAGTAAAGCAAGCACAAAAAAGACAGCCATAAGCATGCATACTATTCTTCTTTTTGCGTTTCCGCTATTACTGAAATCATATATCATTTCTGCGCTTCCTCCTTTCCCTGTATTTCATCTGATTACTATGTTTTATTATATGTTCATCGGCACTCCCGGCATTGTCATCATCACCGGAATCACCGTCACTTTCATCTTTATCTTGTGCCCTTATCTTCAACGGAACTATCATTATCGCGCTCCGTCATCTTCTCAGCACAGTAGCTTTATCTTGTGCCCTCATCTTCATCGGCATCGTCGTCGTTTTCTTCCTCTTCGCGACGCTTATCCGCTCTCTTCTTCAGAACAATCAGGATTATTATCAATCCTGCGGACACTCCCATTATGGCAAACAGAAGTCCGATATTTGTTTTATCCTCGGTCTTTACTCCATCACCAGGCTCTGTAGTAGCCTCAGTGGTTCCTTCTGTAGTCTCTTCTGTCTCTGTCTTTTCTGTTGTTTTTTTATTTTCTGTTGACTCTGTTGTTACGGTTATTTCTGTCGTTTCAGTTGTGTCAGTTGTATCAGTTGTATCGTTACCGGCAGATTCATTTATAAACTCTATCATCTCCGGCTTTTGGTCAGTATTCGCATAATTAACTGACATATAATATATCAGTTCACCCTGTCCATCCTCCGAAGTCTGTATTTCACCTTCGGAATCTGCATACTTATTCATTACACTTATATGAATCTCATAGACAGTATCATCGTAAATAATATTTTCGTCATTACCACGTTTCTGAAAAACAAGGTATGTATAATCGCCCGGCTCTGTAACCGTAAGACGAAAGCTTCCCTTACCATCCTTGACCTCTACGGTATCATTTTCCGGAAGAGGTGAATTCTCATCCTCAGCACTGATACTGATCGTGTAGCTTCCGTCCGGCAACCTTAGATTCTCTATACATTCGAAGGCTATCTCCACATCCAGCGGCTTATACGCATTTGCTGCATAGACCATCGATCCATCCGATGTGCCGGCAAAACCGCCAAGAAAACAACAAAAGACACATACCAGCATGACTATAAAAGTCACGCCGGCTGTGCTCTTTTTCGCGAAATGAAGTTTTGATATATGCAAACCCTTGTTATATATCATATTAGCCCTCTTTAATCTGCTATTCCGTTTCGTCGTAAATATAGCAGAAAACTATCAGCCGGTTTTGGGATACCGGCTCCGTACAGGTTGACAGTGCAAGTATGCGTCCGGTTTTCGGGACCGATTCGTCATACACACCGGCATGCTCCCGTATAAGCTTGTCTATATCCTGCACCTCCGGATTGAAGAAATCCTCATCCTCAAATACATTTACCTTCGAGCAGGCAAACGCCCTGAGCTTCTCTGAACGCACATTATCTCTGCCTACCAGCAGAATGCCACTGCTGTGTGAGGCAAGGTAAGAGCTGTCCAGATATTCATCAAGCGCTCCAAACATGACACCATATTCCATATGATGTCCGTAAACTATCGAATATGCGTCCGAAAAATCAGCCTTATTCCTGCTGTCCAGGAAGATGCTGCCCGACAGAGCGTATTCGCCGTAGGGATTTATATTCAGATATTTCGAATTATCTTCACCCTGCATTACAGGATAATCAATATTTGTATCATCGAGAGTTATCCATGCAACCATATCGTCCGTGATCGGAATGTCTTCAGGGATACCCTCACCAACAGTCGGCTTGTATTTCAGATAACTTGTGTCATTCGCATTATGAAATACGTACCAGCTGTCATATAATCCGTAGATTACAATAAGCAGAACTGCAACAAACATAAGAAGCATGAGTTTTTCATACAGGATATTCATTTTTATCCAGAATTTTCTCATGTTCATCTATTGTCTCCAATACAGCCTACTCTTCGTCATACTTCTTCTTTGAACGGATTGCGAAGAATACGATGCCTGCAACAACGATAATTCCTGCAATTATCCAAGGTGTAGCTGAAAGAAGAATACCTGTAGGAATGATACCGTCACGTGTATTTGTGAAACCTGTGTAAACATCTGCGTTGCTTATAGTTCCTGAAAGTCTATCAGCAGGCAGAGCATCATTTCCCTCTTCACCATCTAAATTGAAAGGAGAAAGACCGGCTGCGATACCCTGTGTTGACTTATAATCCTCTGCAACCTCAGTGATTGTATATTTGAATCCTGCAGGCAGTCCTTTAATGGTTACATACTGTCCATCCTTAAGGTAAAATTCCTTACCGTTAGTGGAAAGAAGCTGTTCACCTGTTATTTCTGCAACGTTTGCAGCAGCCATAGTTTCGGCATCATATGATGTAGCGGCATTTGCAAGAGGTGCAGTCTCTGCCATAGAAAGATCAACTGTAAATTTATCTGCAGTCTGAACTGTACCCGCTGTCGCCTTTATTGAAATCTTAAAGTACTTATCCTTTGATCCCTGGTTACCTGTAACTTCCTTACCAAAGGTTATATTCTGTGTTGCGTAGGTATTTGTAAAACCGGTACTCTTATTATTTAATTTTGCACCGGCTGTGGTTACATCAGCTGAGCCATAGTCATCTCCGGCTGTAACTGTCTCAGTTCCATCACCTGCATGGAAAACATATGATGATACTGAAAGATCTCCATTAACATCAGTAACATACACATCAAGAACACGTGTTAATTCAGGATCATCTGTAACGCCCTGCTGTGTAGATGCTGTCTCTGTTATAACCCAGCGATAGATACCAGGCTCAGTAAAGCTGACATTGGAAAGATCAACCGTAAGTGACTTTGCAGCGTACTTTTCATCGCTGTTTAAAGCTTTGGTAGGATCCGTCACATCCTCTGAATCCTTTGTCATAAAAGCGATTGTTTCGCCATCCGGCATAGCCTCTTCATACGTTGTTCCATCGTTAGGCGTAAATGTAACTGTTGTTGTTGCTGATGTAGTTCCCTTGAAAACAGCTCCGGTAGGTCCTGCATAGATTGCCATAGTTCTGTTTGCTGCATTCTGAGCCGTCCCTGAAGTAATTTTAAACTCAAACGTTGCATTCGGAATCTGTGCATCCTTCTTAACAACGAGATACTTCTTAAATGTAGCAGAAGTATCGTTACCCTTTACCGCTGTATAATTAGCGGCACATACCGGCACTGCCATCAGTGCCACAAGGAGCACTGTAGCGATCATTGAGGCTATCCTGCCTCTAATCCTTTTTTTCTTCATTTTTCTTCCCTCCGCGAAAAAATTTTTATAAATGTTTACGGGTTACATATATCTAAACAGCCTGTCTCAGAAACCTTCTCCGGCCGTAAAGAACAAATTACGATTTTCAGTATAGAGCTGATATTCACTTTTACTCAAAATGGGAAAAACTAAAAAAGATCAGATCCCCCTTCTTCTCATTATAAAAATAACCTTACCTTTGATATTCTTTTTTGAAACAGCACCTTCACATCTGCTGTCATGAATATCCGACCTGTAGTCATTTAAAATAAAATACGAGCCTTCCGGCACCATATAAGGAAAGCTTATCTGTGCGCCTTCGGCTGTTGTAGGATATACTGTGTCCTCAAATACTCCATAGCCATTAACTGTCAGAACATCCTCATTGATATCTACCGTATCACCCGGCATGGCAACTATCCTTCCGAAAACAACCTTGTCACCATCCGAATATGCTACCGCATCTCCCGAATGCAGTTCTCCAAGTCTGTAGACCAGACAGAGATCACCATCCTTCAGCATTGGGTATCCGGAATTGCTGTGGACTATATAAATCCCTATGACAAATGTGCATAGCGCCCATATTGCAAGTACTGTTACAGCAATCTTTATAAAGAAATCCCTCGCATATTTACCTGCAGATTTTTTCTTCTTTTTCTTTCCGGTTGCTGTCTTATCGCTATTATTCTTTGCAGCATCTACAGTTTTCTTATCAACATCGCCGGTCACTTTTGCGGCGTCAACCAACCCTGCGTCTGTTTTCTTCTCTTCTTCCATAACTCTCTGTATTCTATAGAAAAAATAATGGTCATATCTGTATCAGACCATAGTATCCCGCTTTTATAACAGCGTTATACTACAAAACGTGATATTTGTCAAAAACAATAGAACTTTCGCCAGCCATCACTATCCATCACCGGCCATCATAAGACCGAAATCCGGTATGTCTACAATAATTTTACAAATAAAAAACGCCCGAACAAAATAACCTGATATCCCGGTTACCTTATTCATACCGCTATGCCTGCTATACGTCTTAAACACGCAAACTCATTCTGTACTGTTCTAAAACAGTTTTTTATACCGGAGCTGCTGAATCTCAGCAACTCCGGTCCCAATACTTAAATACGAATCAAAGCAAGAATAAAGCAACACCCACATTATTCTTAGCATATTCTGTCCAACAAATGTCCAACAACGAAGGAATATCCTAAGTCCCAAATAAGTACAGATATCCTGAATTCTTATGATTATCTTGTCGGAATGAACGGCAGGATGCTTCCTGCAAGTGTTGAAACAGGCATAGACTGAATCCAAACCTTTCCCGGCCCGGTAAGAAGAGTATTGAAGAAGCCTTCACCACCGAAAAGCTTATTCTTGATACCTGCAACTGATCTTATATCGAGAGTTACTGTGTTCTCCATAGCAGCGAGATAACCTGTATCTATAACAAGCTGCTGACCAGACATAAGCTCATATTCCTTGATATAACCGTCAAGCTCAATGAAAGCTATACCATTTCCTGAAAGCTTCTGCATGATGAAGCCTTCACCACCGAAGAAGCCTGCACCGGCCTTCTTGTTGAAATGAACAGAAAGTGTAACTCCCTCTGTAGAAGCAAGAAAAGCTGACTTCTGGGCGATAATCTCACGACCCGGTGCAATCTCAAAGGCTCTGATCTGACCAGGCAGACTTGAAGCAAATGCGATCATTCCCTGACCATGGGCTGTGTAACGGTTCTGGAACATTCCTTCACCCGAGAATGCACGTCCAAACATCTTACCTACTCCACCACCTACGGTTTCCATTGTCATATTTGGAGACATCCAGGCCATACCGCCCTTCTCAGTTATCATTGTCTCCCCACTTTCAAGCTGACAGATTACAACCGGCATCGGTGTTCCTTCAATCGAATACTGCATACTAAAATACCTCCTTATGTTATATAATCGTCGATTTTAATGCATGATATAACCCTGCATTTTCATACTATAATCAAATAATACTATTATTCCTCAGATTATTATAATATCCCTCAGATTACTTATCAATACGATTCATTTCATTATTTTATGTACTTCAGGTCGTCCTTCTCTATAATTACCAGAAGCTCGGTATCATACTCAAGCGGACGCTTAGGATCGATGAACGAACGCATCTCGCTGTGATCCTTTACTGCAACGACGTTCATTCTGTATTTGTCTCTGAGCTGAAGCTCAATAAGGTTCTTCCCTATCCACTCAGGCTTTGGCTTGATCTCAACCAGGCAGAGGTTATCATCAATATCAAAGAAATCAAGGAACGAGTCTGAGGAAAGCTTTCTCGCTATTCTGAGGCCCGTATCCTCCTCCGGAAAAATAATCCTGTCTGCTCCGACTTTCTTTAATATCTCTCCCATTCTTTCATCAGCTGCCTTGGCGATAACATGAGGAACTCCCTGTTCCTTCGAAACCATTACTGCCATTATACTTGCAGTAAGGTCTGAGCCCATTGCAACTATAACTGTATCTATCTCACCGATATTTACGCCCTTCAGGGCGTCTGCGTTTGATACATCCGCCTCAATAGCATATGTAACGCTGCCTGATACCGCTTCCACAAGCTCAGGGTTTCTGTCTATCGCCATAACCTCTTCGCCCATATCATATAAACTCACTGCAAGCTTTTTTCCGAAGCGGCCAAGCCCAAGGACCGCAAATGTTCTTCCCATTTTTTTAACCTCTCTATATCAATCGTCAAATACTACCCGATGCTCTCTCATCATCTATCAATCATATTCAATACGTTCTGATCAGTTATCCCACAAAGAAGTTGCCCTTCGCGTAGCTTACCTGATTCTTACCCGTGCTGTCGTAATTAAAGAAAAGCGCCATGGATATAGGTCCTATTCTTCCCAGATACATCGCCACGACTATCAGCCATTTTCCTGCCAGATTAAGCGTAGGCGTAAGCCCTCTCGAAAGACCTACCGTAGCCGTTGCACTGAACATTTCATACATTCCGTCGACCAGCGAAACCTGACTTACTGCAATAAGCAGCATAAGGAAAAAGAATGTAACCGCAAAGCTGACCGTTATGATCGCTGTTGCCTTATGGATCAGATCAGATGTGAATCTCCTGCCAAATACAGCATTTTCCTTTCTGTTTCTGATAAATGAAACCGTATTCAGAAGCAGTGCAAAGAAGGTAATGGTCTTAACACCACCGGCTGTACCGACCGGTGAACCACCGATGAACATCAGCAGTGCTCCAAGTGTACAGGTTCCTTCTGTCAGTCCCTGCTGCGGAACCGCCGCAAAGCCTGCGGTTCTGAAGGTTACCGACTGGAAGATACTGTTCGTGATCTTATCGCCCAGGGACATATTTCCCATGGTTTCCGGATTATCGTATTCCATACAGAAAACCATAATAGCTCCGCCAAATATAAGTATTATCGTTATCACGAGAACCAGTTTGGTATGCTCGCTGAGTCTTCCGAGCATTTTTCTGAAGGAGAAATCCTTCCTTCTCTTCTCTCGTATCGTCCTGTAAAGATCGAACCAGACAACATATCCGAGACCACCCATAATGATCAGGAACATACTGTTGTACATCACAAGCGGATCACTCTGATATCCTATCAGGCTGTCCGGGCCGATTATATCGATTCCCGCATTACAGAAGGCTGAGATAGCAGTAAATACGGAATACCATGCTCCTCTCACGCCTCCGAATTCAGGAATAAATTTGATCATATATATAAGTGCCCCAAACATCTCAACCGCAAAGGTACCGAGGAACACTCCCTTAAGAAACTTCTTCAGACCGGTCAGACTGTTCAGATTAAAGGCATCGTGAAGCATGATCGACTGGAACAGTGAAAACTTTCTGTGTATCATCAGCATCAGGATTGATGTTACCGCTATGATCCCGAGACCTCCGAGCTGTATCAGACAGAGAATCACGATCTTGCCGAAGAGACTCCAATATGAAAATGTATCAACCACAACAAGTCCTGTAACGCAGGTAGATGTTGTTGATGTAAAAAATGCAGTTGTAAAGTCAGCACTTCCGCTTCCTGCCTTGGCTATCGGCAGCATAAGAAGTATCGTTCCGACTATTATCGCCCCCAGAAAGCTGAGCGGGATCAGCTGCGAAGAGCTGAGTTTTAACCTTGCACGACTGTTCATTATATCATTACATTCCTTGTATATTTTCATCATTGATGATATCCTGATTCGATCATAATCGTATCATCACCATCAATAAACGTTTTTCTATCTACTTTTATATGTTTTGGTATACTATCGTATCCCCTGCTTCGATCTTAACGTTATCTTCAGGAAGCACAAGGATATCATTTCTCAGAATGATCGCAACAGCAACATGCTGCGATTCTTCAAGCTCTCTGATGGTCATATCGATGTATTCCGAATCTTCCTCTACGATAACATTTTCCGTACTTCTCTTCCTTCCGGAGAGTCCCTTCTTCTCACTCTCCTTCTGAGCCTTGGTATACTGTTCAACGAAACCGGCAGATATGATACCTGTCGGAATAGCTACAACTCCGACGCCCAGGAAGGTAATTACAACAGCCATCAGTCTTCCGATAAAGGTTATCGGATAAATGTCTCCGTAACCGACCGTGAAGATTGTTGCAACCGTCCACCATACGCCTGAAAGCGCATTCTTAAAGGCCTCCGGCTGAGCAGTCTGCTCCACGCTGTACATGCAGAGTGAAGAAGCAAGTATAAGTACCAGAATTATAAAAATTGATGAAAATATCTGATTCTTCTTTTCCAGAAGAACCTTCGTGATCACGCTGAACGAATCATCCTTCGCATTGATCCTGAAGAGATGGAAAATCCTGACAACCCTGAGAAGTCTGAATACCGCAAATCCCGACAGAAAGAAGAACGGAAGTATGGTCAGAAAATCGACTACACCATCATATGATACAAGGAATCTGAGCCTTGCCATCTTCTGTGAAAGCTTCGGATAGAGGTATTCAGCCGTCCAGATCCTGAGAATATATTCTATGCAGAAAATAATAACAGTCACATATTCGATCACCTTGAATATGGTTGAATAAACCTCAAGCTCGGTAAAGGTCTCCATGATAAGTGTCATGATATTCAGGATTATGACCACAACAATAAAGATATCAAAGATCTTGCTTGCGAAGTCACCCCTCTCACCGATCTGTATGATATCGAAAACCCTTCTCTTGCTGAGCTTTTTTGCATGCTCAGTCTCGGAAAGTATCAGACCCTTACCGTCCATTCTCTTATTCTTATTTTTATTATCCTTACTATGATTTTTATTTCCTGACATATTCTTTCAAATTAACAGTAAATACTACATCATTATCCACATTATCCACATTTCAATACGCACGATTATCTAAATATTTAATACAAATGACATTAAATATATTCAAATATTCAAACCAGGCATCAAATAAGACCGTTTTGCAGGTCCATAAATATTAAAACCAAATAATTATCATACCAGGTTCGAGAAAACACCCGCTGCCGCAACGGTTATTATACCCGCAACAACTATCGATAGGCTGCTCATCGCGCCCTCAAGTTCACCCAGCTCCATGGCCTTTGCAGTACCTATCGCATGTGACGAGGTTCCGAGAGCTATACCTCTTGCAATCGGATCCTTGATGCGGAAGATCTTGAAAACAAGTTCAGCGATCACATTTCCGATAACACCTGTTAGTATTATAACCGAAACCGTAACGGCAGTAAAGCCGCCGAGTTCCTCCGAAACGCCCATTCCTATGGCTGTCGTGATTGACTTCGGAATGAAGGTTACGTACTCCTTATGATTGAAATGAAGCATCAGTGAAAAACCAAATATCGTAAAGATGCTTGTGATAACTCCCGAACTGATTCCTATGATTATCGCCTTCCAGTTCTTCTTCAGCTTCTCAATCTGAATATAAAGAGGAATTGCCAGGCTGACTGTCGCAGGTGTCAGCAGGTAGCTTATATATTTAGCCCCATCGTAGTAGATGTCATAATCAATATCTGCCACGATCAGCACTATTATCGTGATTATTATTGAGATCAGCAGAGGGTTAAATATGCCCATCTTCGTTTTCTTCTTCATAAAAACGCCGACCCCGTAAGCCGCAAGGCTCAGCATAACACCAAAGAATACCGATTCTGTGAGGAAGTCCTTCATGAATCCACCTCCTCATTTTTTGCCGCACCGATCATATCTTTGCTGTCAGCAATACCGGTTGTTTTTGATCTCTTGTCCGACGAAACACTGTCAGTCTCTCCGTTTTCTCCATAAGCTGCATCATCAAGAACGATTCCGTCATCCGTCTGACCTGTTGGTATTATCACCTTACCGCCCTTGGAATGTCTTACGACCAGCTGAGTAACCACGCCTGAGATACCCATAACGATACAGGTCGATGCGACCGTAACTATCAGGTACTGAACCCAGACATTTTTGATGACGCTCCAGACATTGATCAGTCCCACTGCCGCCGGAATGAACATTACTGGCATAATCTCAATAAGGAACTTGCCGGTATCCTCAACTGCAGAAAGAGGGACCACCTTCGTACAGAGCCCGATAAAAAGAAGTATTATTCCGTAAATACTTGCCGGAACAGGTAAAGGGAGAAGCGCATGCAGCGCCTCTCCCAGAAGTGATATAAATAGAATTATTCCGAACTGTCTGAGATATTTCATATACAGAAACTCTCCCATTCTCATGCATTATTTATTGCTGATCATCTGCCGGTCATCGTTATATATTCATAAACCAATTATCCGGCACAGTTGCATTATTTTTATTTACCTGCAACTCTCTCATAATTCGCTTCCACAGCGTCCCAGTTGATTATATCAAAAAGCACCTTAACATAATCAGCACGGAGATTCTTATATTTCAGATAATAAGCATGCTCCCAGACATCGATGGCAAGGATAGGAATATTTCCTGTTCCCTCGCTGATCGGATTGTCCTGGTTAGGTGAGTTAGAGATGAAAAGCTCACCGCTTGCATTTGTACTGAGCCATGCCCAGCCTGAACCGAACTGACCTGTTGCAAGTGCAGCTATCTTCTCCTTAAATGCATCAAAGCTTCCGAAGGTCTCATCGATCTTAGCTGCCAGCTTTCCTACAGGAACTCTGCTGCCTTCAGGACCGATGGTTGAAAAATACAGATTATGGTTGTAATAACCGCCGCCCTGATTCTTAATAGCCTTTCTGAGAGCCTCATCCTCGATCTTGTCAAGCGATGCGAGAAGCTCCTCGATAGGCATGTCGGCAACGCCGGCCTTCTCTGCCGCAGCATTAAGACCTGCTGTATATGCTGCATGATGCTTTCCGTGATGTGTAGCTACTGTGAGCTCATCGATAACCGGCTCAAGTGCATTATTTGCATATGGTAACTGATACTGTGTAAACATAGTGTAACCCTCCTTGTATAAATATTATCCCAAACGTATTTCCCATTAATACGTAAGATGCTCATACCCAAACGGATCAAATACAGATCCATAATTATCCGACCGGATGAATCCGGTCATGTTCTCGGCATTTTATCCGGAATCAACTGAACTTTGCAATAACTTCTGCGTTTGCCTTCTCTGCAGCTTCCTCCATGGCCTTTCTGTCAGCCTTAAGTCTCTCGCGAAGCTCAGGATTGGCAACCGCCATAATCTGAAGTGCCAGATGAGCTGCATTCTTGCCGCCATTTATTGCTACTGTTGCAACCGGAATTCCCGGTGGCATCTGCACGATGGAAAGAAGTGCGTCCATTCCCTCAAGATTTGAGCCTGAAAGAGGTACTCCGATAACCGGAAGAACTGTCTGTGAGGCAACTACTCCCGGAAGAGCCGCTGCCATTCCGGCTGCTGCTATAACAACCTCTGTTCCGTCGTTATTAACTTCATCCATAAACTCTGACAGAGCCGCATGCGCCCTGTGGGCAGAGAGGCATCTTACCTTAACCTCTACGCCATACTGTTTTAATATTTCCACTGCAGGTTCAACCTTCGCAAGATCGCTGGTAGAACCCATGATCACTGCTGCTTTCATATGTCTGTTCCCTTCTGTTTTGTCAATTATACGAATCGAATCATCGTGATCAATACTGATCTTCCATGATGCGGATTCATCTTAGAACTCGTCGTCGAAATATAATCCGCCGGAATTTAGAACTCGTCATCAAAATCGATATCGCCCTCAGAATCGCCGTCAAACGGACTGTCGATCATCTCATTGACACGCATTCTCTTCTTGCTTCTCATATCCTCAACCTTATCATGGAGAAGCTCCTTGACCTCCATGGTATTCTTGATATTTTTAAGCTCAAGGTACGGATTAGACTTATCAGAAGAGGTAACGACTATGCTTCCGACACCGAAAATCTTCTGCCAGAGTGTTCTTCTGAGTGAAAGGTCTCTTACCCTGTAGAGAAGAGTCTCCTCATATCTTGTTGTGAAAAAACCCTGCTGCAGGAAAAGTCTGTCTTCCTTCAGCTTATAAACTGTAAATGATAACGGAAGTCCCAAGTGTCTCTTACGATCTCTCCAAAGAACGCCTTCTTCCTGTTTCTTAGCCATAGCTTTTCTCCTCCTTTATGTCCCCGGATACTTATAATAATCTTACATTTTATGTTCTAAACATATGCTCTGCTCCAACACTAACAATGTACCATATTTTTCCCATAAATACTATCTTTTTTTGCGTATATAGAATACAAGCAATCTTTAAGCATATCAACCGACAAACTATCCCAAAAGCGATGCATTATGATATAATGGTTATGCATGATCCCCGTTGATCATAAACAATAAGGAGGCACAATATGAAACGATTAAAAGCCCTTTCGATAATAACAGCAATGCTCTTTACTCTCACAGCCTGCGGTAATGATAAGGATGATGACAGTAAGGGAACAACAGCTGCAAATACAACCGAAAATATAATTGTCAGCGAACCAACCGAGACTGCAACCGTTGATAATACAACAACCGAGGCCACATCCGGTGATGATCAGTCCACATCAGACGATACGACAACTCAGTCCACGAATGGTGATTTTGAGGGTGATTTCGATGTTTCCGATCCGAAATGGAACTGGATCAACTGGGACGCCAACGGCGACGGAACCCTCGATCAGCTGGAATTTGAATATCATGATAATGGTGATGAAGCAGCAAGCTTTATAGAAGTAACCTTTTATGACGGCAGCAGTAATACTACCGTAAGCGGCATGATCGACCGCGGTTACTCTCTTACCAAGATTTATTCCAGGGAGACCTCTGAAGGGCCGTATCTCCACATTTACTACGAGCAGGGAGATTATTACGGAACCGGTCCTGCTGAATGCTTTCTGCTTCTGAAGAACGGACAAATACAAATAAGATATATAGAAGAATAGATTCCCGAATCTGCTCAATATATAATAGTAACGCAGTTCCCTATTATATAAAAAAACGATGCACATAAGGCGTGTATATCATACACATCAGTTGTGCATCGTTTTTCATTTTGGTTCAGTGTATCTATTTTGATGTACTGTAGTTAAATATCTTCATCTCTCCGTCATACTTACCGACCATAAAATAAGCCTCGTACGGTTCGGTATGTGTGAAGGTACCGTTCTTATATACCTTTTTACCTTTGAGCTTTACGATTCTGAGATCGGATATTTTAACATCTCCGTAATTTTTGGCGATGGCACTCTTCGTTTTTTCGACCTCTTCGTCTGAAGGTTTTCCATCCATCTTATATTCTATCTCAAATGTAAATCTTTCTCCTGTTTCCTTCATTTCCTGAAATAGCTCTCTGACCATTTCACTATATGGCATATTGTCGCGGTCTTTGATCTTTTTATCGCGGATCTTAGGGATCAGTACATCAAGAAATGTATCCACATCAGCCTCTTCATAGGCTTTAATATATTTTTTCATAAGCTTTATATGTGGTGTATCACGCTTGGACAGATACAGCCATATACCGCCTCCGATGGCGCAGACAGCAAGGAAGATTGCAGCTATCAGTATTACTTTTTTCTTACTGCCCTTCCGTCTATTTCCTTCTGAAGGATTCTCAGTAAATGTTCCCTGTTCAGCAGATGAAGGCTGAACCATCGTACCTTCGCCAGCATCTGATGATACAGCATCCTCTGATACAGCTTCCTCAGCTTCTGTCTTTTTCTCTTCCGGATCTGTCATGCCATAGCTTCTCGGATTCGGAGCACCGCAGTATCCACAAACAATCTGATCAGGATAAACCTCATTACCGCATTCCGGACATTTCATTTATTTCCACCTCTTTTTTACAGAAAATACGATACCTATTCTATCATATTCTCCCTGTTTCAACAAATTAAATATACTTTGAATAAGCCGTATCTCCCCGTCATCATTATAAAATACACTATTCATGTTTTCTGCCTGTATATGCACACCCACTTATGGATTTTATTCTCAACAAGTTCAGATTAGCATTAAAAGGGTAACAAAAGAGCAACAAATAAGTCACGGGATTGCCCGAACGCAGTGAGGATTGTAACGGTCCGAAGGACCGTGAGTCTGTCCACAGGACAGATGCGTTCTGCAAAGCAGAACCAAGACTTGCTACGCAAGTCTTGCATATCACGAAGTGATATGGCACCGGAGGGTCCCGTGATCCGAGCGAAGCGAGGACTCGTCGTGTGAAACACGACCGCAGCTGCGCAGCAGCTGAGCAGCATCATGGAACATGATGCTGGAGCAAAGCAAAAATAACAAGCCGTGCACTCACTGGACATAATGCGCAGATGGGATGCTTGCATACCACTCTGTGTGTTATGTTCTGTGAGTATACAGCGCCTATGGCGCTGGTTCTTGAGACGCGCAGCGGATCAAGAACAGAACACGGCTTGTTATTGACGAATTCATGAGTCCTTCGGACTCATTTCAGTACGTATAAAAAAGGATCCCGCAAGGGATCCTTTTCATAAGTATTTATCTGTAAAGATTAGTTGTTGATAAGCTTGTCCTCATCACTCCAGCTGTAAAGCTTTCTGATCTCAGCGCCAATCTTCTCTGCAGGATGCTCAGCTGCCTTCTGACGAAGAGCCTTGAAGTGAGCCTGTCCGCTTGCAGATGACATATCAAGAAGGAAGTCCTTAGCGAAAGAACCATCCTGGATGTCAGCAAGTACCTTCTTCATAGCCTTCTTTGTATCCTCTGTGATGATCTTAGGACCTGTGATGTAATCACCGTACTCAGCTGTATTTGAGATTGAGTATCTCATTCCTGCGAAACCACTCTGATAGATGAGGTCAACGATGAGCTTCATCTCGTGGATACACTCAAAGTATGCGTTTCTTGGATCATAACCAGCCTCTGTAAGAGTCTCGAAACCAGCCTGCATAAGTGCGCAAACACCACCGCAAAGAACTGCCTGCTCACCGAAGAGGTCTGTCTCTGTCTCTGTTCTGAAGGTTGTCTCAAGGATACCTGCTCTTGATCCACCGATACCGGCACCATAAGCAAGTGCCATATCAAGTGCCTTACCTGTTGCATCCTGATATACTGCAACGAGACAAGGTGTACCCTTACCAGCCTGGTACTCTGAACGTACTGTATGTCCAGGAGCCTTTGGAGCGATCATTGTTACATCAACGTCTGCAGGTGGAACGATCTGTCCGAAATGAATGTTGAAACCATGAGCGAACATAAGCATGTTGCCCGGCTCAAGGTTTGGAGCGATGTCAGCCTTGTACATAGCTGCCTGCTTCTCATCGTTGATAAGGATCATGATGATGTCAGCCTTCTTAGCTGCTTCAGCTGTTGTGAATACTTCGAAGCCCTGCTCCTCAGCTCTCTTCCAGCTCTTTGATCCCTCATAGAGACCGATGATAACGTTTGCACCTGACTCCTTAAGGTTAAGTGCGTGAGCATGACCCTGGCTGCCGTAGCCGATGATAGCGATGGTCTTGCCCTCAAGAAGTGATAAGTTGCAATCTTCACTATAGAAGATTCTTGCCTGATCTGCCATTTTTTATTTCCTCCTAAAAAAAATAATTTCATGGACTGTCCTATCCATGTTATGTACTTTCTGTGTGCCGGCTGTCTGTACGAAGTTGTCTGTTAAAATACTGCCGAAACGTTATGCGTTGTCTGACAACCCAACTCACATGTCTGACATGATGATACACCAGTTACAGTGGCTTGTCAACCGTGATTTATCCGGAAAAATATGTTTTTTCAATGAATTCAGTATATTTTTTATTATTTTAATGATTCAAGAGTTCGAGTTTTAGATTCTTGATAGATTCTACAGCTAGAATTTTAGATTCTAGTTAGATTCTACAGTTCGAGTTTAAGATTCTCGTTAATAGCCGCATGGTGAAGATGTATGGTAACAGCACTTTTAAGAGCCTCTGCATCACGAAGCTTCAGGAAATGCATGATCATGATATGATCCTTATAAGCATCCTCAGCGATTATCTCAAGATTTTCATCTATCGCAAAGGTCTTCTCGATAGTTTCAGTAAGCACCGGTATAAACTGTGCAAGAAAATCGTTGTGCGCCGACTTCATGATGGCACCGTGGAAATCACTCTCCGACTTGATCCTGGCGGAACCTCTCGGATTCTTTTTGATATTTTTCTGAACTATCTCACCCAGGTGAAGTATCTCTTCTATCTCTTCATCGGTTGCACGCTTTGCTGCCAGATAAGCCGCCTCCGGCTCTATGATGAGACGTGCCTCGTAAAGATCACGAAGCTTAACCTTCATATCTGCCGTATCTATATTTCCAATCCTGTCGGTTCCCGCAAACTGATCAGCCTTCTCACTGACGAAGGTTCCCTTACCTCTGTAAACCGTGAGAAGTCCGTCATTTACAAGTATCCTGATGGCTTCTCTGAGGGTAGCTCTGGAAACGCCCAGTTCATTTGAAAGCTCGTTCTCATTCGGAAGCTTGTCTCCCGGCAGAAGCACCTGCTCGTTTATTATCCTGTTTTTAATGATATCTGCCGTTTTCTGGGACAGATTGATGTTCTGTGTCATGTTATATTCCTGTTGTCTTCCTGAGGTTTGCCTCAAAGAACTTGTTGTAGCCCATCCAGTCTTCCTTCTCCTTGGCATATTTATCAAGTGTTTCGGTGAAGGTCTGGAGCTTTGCGTCCATATTGTCAGCCAGCGACAGAGCCTCTGCCTCGATTATCGCAGGCTTCTTAGGTGAACCGTATTCCAGCTCGCCGTGATGTGCAAGTATGCAGTGCATCACCATCTCTTCAAGCTTCTTAGGGAAGCCCTCGATCGAAGCTGCCTTCTCATGAACCATCACAGCTCCCATAACGATGTGACCAACAAGCTGACCTTCATCCGTATAATCATTGAGTGGGAACTCCGAAAGCTCTCTGGTCTTGCCGATATCGTGAAGAAGTGCGCAGGTCACAAGAAGATCCCTGTTCACACTCTCGTAGTTCTTAGCGATATATTCACAGATCTTCGCAACGGAAAGAGAATGCTGAAGAAGTCCGCCGATAAAGCTGTGGTGAACCGACTTGGCTGCACTGTGCTTTCTGAAGGTTCTGATAAACTCGCCATCTTCGGCAAAGAAGCTCTTGAGAAGCGCCTTGAGGTATTTATTATCAATACTCTCAACTATTGCAAGGAGCTCGTCATACATCTTGTCACTGTCATTCTTGGTCACTGGCATGTAGTCGGCCACGTCATATTCGCCCTCCTGTGCACGTCTGATCCTCTTTATGTTCAGCTGAAGCGAACCATTAAAGGAAGTCACCTGTCCATCAACCTTGATGTAATCGTTAGTTTCAAAATGCTCTATACCGTTATTGAGATCCCAGACCTTTCCGTCAAGTATTCCTGTTTTATCCTGAAGAAATACCGAATAGTAGCTCTTTCCTGCCTTTGTCTTCGCATCGACCTTATTCTTGCAGAAATACACTCCCGATATCTGCTCGCCCTCTGTTAACTCTTCTATAAATCTCATATATCCCGGTCCTTCCTGGTGTATTTTAGCTATTTCATGTGTCAGCGGCCTTTCTCAGCCGTGACGCTTTTATATTATAGCAAAATCTTCAGATAATGTCACCGATGATTTATCGTAATTGCACCACACATCGATCTACATAAACAAAAGAAAGCGCAGTTTCTGTAAATGAAAAGGGCGTTCTGAATACACCTCGTGTATCGCAGAACGCCTTTGTTCCCTTCACTGTTATCTATTTTTGATTATAGGGTTGAGCCCCTGAAAAGTCAATAATATTCATGGTGATTTTTTACAAATAATAATGTTAAAAATGACGAATATATGTTATTATAGCTGTGTATGTCATGATAGCGGAAAGACTCCTTCGGTTCACCGGTTCAGGCAAACAGACTACTAAAAGAAATACAGGCATAAACATATGAATAAACACAGTTTAAAAATACTTGAATTTGATAAGATACTTACGATGCTCACCGAATACGCGGCTTCACCGATGGCGAAGAAACGCTGTGAGAGACTGACTCCTTACAGGGATATTGAGAAGATCAGAACCCTTCAGGAGGAGACACGCGACGCTTCTCTCCGCCTCTCGAAATACGGCAATGTATCGTTCGCAGGACTGACCGACGTCGGAGTATCCTTTAAGCTCCTGGAAATCGGTTCGCCGCTTTCCGCATCAGAGCTTCTCGGTATAGCCTCTCTCCTTGAAACAGCAAAGAATGTCAAAGCATACGGCTATTCCAAGACCGACGAAGAGGATATAACGAAGGACTCTCTGGTAAGGCTTTTCGACGAACTGATACCTCTTGAGGACGTTTCATCAGAGATCAGAAAATGCATCATTTCCGCTGATGAGATAGCCGATGACGCATCGAGAAAGCTTAAGGAAATAAGGAAAAATATAGAAATATCATATAATCGTATCAGACAGAAGCTGGACAAGATCATCCATTCGGAAGCGAACAGAGATATGCTTCAGGATGCAATCATCACAACCAGAAATGGTCGTTACTGCATACCGGTCAAGGCTTCCTACCGTGCAAAGTTCCCGGGAATGATCCACGATCAGTCCCAGACCGGTTCGACAGTCTTCATCGAGCCGCTCGAGATCGTCAATCTCAACAACGATATCAGAGAGCTTGAAAATGAAGAGCGTCTGGAGATAGAAAGAATACTCATGGACCTTTCGGAGCGCTGCGGTCAGCATACCGAAGAGCTTACCGAGGATCTGAAGCTTCTGACGGATCTGGATTTTATATTTGCAAGAGCCAAATTCAGCAATTCATATCACGGTTCGGAGCCGATCCTCAACGAAGAAGGACGCATTGAGCTAAAGGGTGCGATCCATCCTCTGCTTGAAAGAAAAACAGCCGTTCCGATCGACCTGCAGCTTGGAGGTAACTTCTCTCTCCTTATAATCACAGGTCCAAATACGGGCGGTAAGACGGTTTCACTTAAAACGCTCGGTCTTCTTACACTGATGGCTCAGGCAGGACTTCACATACCGGCAAGATATGGAACCGTTATCTCGGTTTATAATGATATTTTCGCAGATATCGGTGATGAGCAGAGCATCGAGCAGAATCTCTCGACCTTCTCATCACATATGAGCAATATAGTATATATCGTCGGACACGCCGACAACCGTTCGCTCTGTCTCTTCGATGAGCCGGGTGGCGGTACGGATCCCGTGGAGGGTGCCGCACTTGCGACTGCTATCCTCTCACATCTGAAGGATATCGGCGCAACAGTTATGGCTACAACCCACTACAGTGAGCTTAAGAGCTTCGCCATAGCATCACCGGGAGTCGAAAATGCATCCTGCGAGTTTGATGTTGCTACTCTCAGACCTACATTTAAGCTTCTCATGGGTGTACCGGGCAAGTCCAACGCCTTTGCGATCTCTAAGAAGCTCGGACTTCCGGATGATATCATAGAAAGAGCCAGATCCGGCATAGACAGCACCGCCGTCAATGTTGAAGAGCTTATTGCCGATCTTGACAGAGCAAAGCGTGAGGCTGAGCAGGATAAGGAAGAGATTGCCGCCAGCCGCCGCGAGATAGACGACTTGAAGAAACGCATAAGTGACAAGGAAAAATCAGCCGGTGACGAGAAGCGGCGCATCCTCGAGAAAGCCCGCGAAGAGGCCAGAGAGATTATTGAGAACGCCAAGGAAGAAGCTGATCAGGCCATCCGTGATTACAACAAATGGCTAAAGAATCCATCTTCAGCTGATGCAAAGAAGATGGAGGAACGAAGGAGCAGTCTCAGGAAGAAAGCTGAGTCCCTCGGAAACAGCCAGAAGAACAAGGCAGCTCCGCTTCAGTCCGGCCAGAAGGCCAAGGACTTCCATATCGGAGATACTGTCAAGGTACTGAGTCTGAATACCGAAGGACATATCCTTGAACTGCCCGACAGCAGCGGAACAGCCCTTGTCGGCATGGGAATACTCAGTTCAAGGCTTCCGATCAGCGATCTTCTTATTGTCAAAGATGATAATAAATATAACCACGCAGGCCGAAGGGAAGCCGCTCAGCAGAGAGCCGGTACAGGCGGTTATAACAAAGCCTATACCTTTAAGCCTGAAATCAACCTTCTGGGCAAGACGGTTGACGAAGCCATCGCCGAACTGGATAAATTTCTTGATGACGCGATGCTCTCACATGCCGAGACCGTCAGAGTTGTCCACGGCAAAGGAACCGGAGCCCTCCGCAAGGGCATCCACGACCACCTAAAGCACCTCTCCTACGTCAAAAAATTCCGCCTCGGCGAATTCGGAGAAGGAGATGCCGGTGTTACTATTGTCAGTTTATAATTGAATAAAAATATGCCTATGAGGGCGTATTCGACAGCTACAACCAGGTAGTAATATGCGAAGCATATTGCTATCATGAACGTAGTGAATGACACGAACCACGAAGTGGTTCACATGCATCACATGTGATGCATGCATAATTCTGCTTGCAGAATTATGGTGCACGAGGAGGTATATTTTTATTCAATATTGTTGATTTTTGTAAGTCAGGAGAGAAAAAATGAAGAAGCAGCGAATTCTTATAGTAGACGACGATGAAAATATAGCAGAACTGATATCCCTCTACCTCATGAAGGAATGCTTTGAAACAGAGATAGCCAACGACGGCGAATCAGCTCTGATCAAGGTTAAAACCTTTATGCCGAACCTGATCCTTCTGGATCTTATGCTTCCGGGCATTGATGGTTATGAGGTATGCCAGCGTATCAGAAAGACCCAAAACACACCTATTATCATGCTTTCAGCAAAGGGCGAGGTTTTTGATAAGGTTCTCGGCCTCAAGATGGGAGCCGATGATTATATCATGAAGCCTTTTGATTCAAACGAGCTTGTTGCAAGAGTAAATGCAGTCCTCCGCCGTGCTTCCGCAGCACCTTCAGAGGATGAGGTTGAAGATGAAAATGTATCTGTCGGCAAGGTTAATTATGACAGAGACGGTGAGTTTGTTGAATATGACAACCTGATCGTCAACATCTCCCACTACACCGTAACTCTTGAGGGTAAGCATGTTGAGATGCCGCCAAAGGAGCTTGAGCTTCTCTATTTCATGGCAAGCCGTCCTAATCAGGTATTTACCCGTGAGCAGCTCCTCAATCAGCTCTGGGGCTACGAATTCATGGGCGATACAAGAACCGTCGACGTTCACGTAAAGCGTCTCCGTGAGAAGCTTTCCGACAAATACAACTGGACCATCGCCACAGTTTGGCGTATCGGCTACAAATTTGAGGTGAGATAAATGCAGCATTCCATATTCGACCGAATATACCTGACATTCCTTATAGCGCTGATAGCATCCTTTGGTATCATCATCGCATATACCACCTTTGCTTCCAGAAGAGCTCTAACGACCGAAAAAGAGGATACTCTTACCAACGAGGCTCAGCTCATTGCTTCGCAGACACTGAATTCTTACATGACCGGTGAGTTTGATGCTGATGAAGTATCCCAGCTTTTCACCTACTATGCCGAAATCTTAAATGCGGATATATGGTTCGTAAACAATTCGGGCGCCATCGTTTCACATTCCGAAACGAAGCTCAGGAAAGAGCTTCCTGTTAATATTTTCGGAATTGACGGAGCCTATTCGATCAACACGAAGCATACCGAGACCGGTAATTTTTATGGTGTATTTGAAAACGAAATGATATCCATTAACATTCCTTTGACCATAACAAGACTGTCAGAGGATGGAAAAAACATAGAAGAAACCTCTAATATCGGCGCTCTGATAATGCATGCGCCGGCAACCCAGATCAACACTCTCCTGAAAAATATATTTAGCATCGTTTATCTGCCTTGCCTAGTAATCATCATCATAGCCTTCATCTTCATTCAGATAGTTTCCAAGAAGGTCATGTCTCCTGTAAAGAAGCTTTCTTCTGTGGCAACAGAATATTCAAAGGGTAATTTCAATGCCAAGACCGAGATCAAATCCCAGGATGAGATAGGCCAGCTGGCCGTATCGCTGGAATATATGGCCGATGAGCTGTCCAAGCTGGAGGAATACAGACGTGATTTCATCTCCAACATCTCCCACGACTTCCGCTCTCCGCTCACATCCATCAAGGGATATGTTGAAGCCATCAAGGACGGAACCATCCCTGTCGAAAAGCAGGACAGATATCTTGACATTATCCTGAACGAGACCCAGCGTCTGACCAAGCTCACGACCGGTCTTCTGGATCTCAACAATCTCGAGGAATACGGCCCATACCTCAAGCTGAAGGATTTCGACCTTATAGAGATCATCAAGCCGACACTCAACACCTTTGAGATGAAATGTATCGAGAAAAATATAGCTATTTACTTATATAATCATGTTGACAATACGCTGGTAACAGCCGACAAGACCAAGATACAACAGGTTATCTATAATCTTATAGACAATGCCATCAAGTTCACACCTTCCGGCAAGAAGATTACCGTGACCCTTACAGACAAGAAAGACAAGATCTTTGTATCCGTCAAAGATGAGGGTATTGGTATGGATGAAGAAACCCAGAAGAGGATCTTCGACAGATTCTACAAGGGTGACCAGTCCCGCGGAAGAGATAAACAGGGCACCGGTCTCGGACTTGCGATAGCCAAGGAGATCATCAAGGCTCACCATGAGAATATAGATGTTATCAGTACCGAGGGCGAGGGATCGACCTTTACCTTTACACTGACCAAGATGCATGTCAAAGGAACTACTGAGATGCTGACAGATGAGATAAAATAGAACTTTATCAATTAATAACATACGCCGACCATACACACACACGCTTCTCTCGACTCTGCTCTCGCATGGTTGGGGTCTCGATAAGCATATGTGTGTATGGTCGGCTATTTTTCTAAGTAAATTAAGATCATTCAGATAGGTCTTTATTCATATACCTTATATAAGCCGCGACGATTCCGGCGAGCATGAAGATCATGCCGGGGATAAGGTATTTCATTTCTATGCTGTGAGTACTTATGAGGTCTGAGCCTTCGGTGTAACCGAATGGAGTGATGTATTTGAGAGCCTTTGCATCGGCTGTCATATTTGCGATTATGTTCAGGAAATAGAACAGCGCCGCCAGTCCGATACCGATTCCGACTCCTGACCTCTTGATAAAGGCCGAGATTCCGAAGCATATTCCTGCTATCTCAAACTGCAGCAGAAGCTGGGCTATATGGATAAGATAAATATCCTTCAGACTATCCATCTCACCTGTTATTACAAGCGAACCAACCGCAAAGATAAATACAACCGCATTCAGCATTATGATAATCGCGAAGGTGCTGACAAGCTTTTCGGTTATGACTCTCGCCCTTGAGACCGGATGCATGAAGAGGAAACTTGCTGTCCTCTCCTTCTCTTCCTTCATAAGTGCGGATATTCCGACTATCGCCGCAAAGAAGGCGCCGCCGATTCCGAGTATATTTCCGCTTTCTACGGAATAAAAGCCGGGCAGAGTTCCGATATCCAGCTTATCCATTCCAAAGGCAGCCGAAAAACTACCCATGGAAGAAAACATCTCAGTGAATTTGTCCGACTCCTTCGCCAGATTCGGATATAAGAAAACAATCACTGCAACGAAGACACCTATCGCTCCGCTCCAGATCAGGAGAGCCATTTTTTGTGATCTTATTTCATTTTTAAATATATGCATCCTGCTCCCCTCCCTAATTCACATCATCATGACCGGTATTCTCGCCGTCATCATTGTTATTGACAGCATTCTCGTTATCATCATTATAATGGACAGTCTTTTCGCTGTTATCAATACTATGGACAGCATCCTGCATTACATTATTTGTATCGTACGTATTATTAATCCCACCGGTCTGTTTCGTATCATAATAATTCATAAATATCTCCTCGAGGCTCGGCTCGGTAATATTTACATTTCTAATATTCTGGTCAATAAGGAAACCCAGCAGCTTCTTGATATCACCATGATAGAGGAAGCTTGTATGTTTTCCACTGGCTGTCCTCTCAACATTATCAACCGCTTCCGCAGCCTTGCGAAGCCTCTCAATATCGCTGTCGGTAACTTCGCCCGAAACAGTAACCTTCTTAGCACCGGTTTTCTTCAGATTACCGACCTTATCCGCAATGATTATCCTTCCGTCCCTGATGAACGCAGCCATTTTGCAGTGTTCCTGAACCTCAGAAAGTACATGAGATGAGAAAAATATAGTCGCACCTCTCCTGTTCTCTTCCGTTAATATACTAAAGAATTCTCTCTGCATCAGAGGATCCAGACCGGATGTAGGCTCATCAAGTATCAGAAGCTCCGGATGATGCTGAACCGCACAGATTATGCCAACCTTCTTCCTGTTTCCGAGAGAAAGCTCTTCTACCCTCTTTTCCGTATCAAGGTCAAGACGCTCGCACAGCTTTGCCGCTTCACTGTCACAGTTCATCCCCCGCAGCTTTGCAGAATAACGGATCACTTCCTTAACTCTCATGCCTTTATAGAAGTTGATCTCAGAAGGGAGATACCCGGTTCTCTTATGTATTTCATCGATACCTTCCGTTATATCGATACCGAGTATCCTTGCACTGCCGCTTGTCGGCTTGATATAGCCGAGTATGGTTCTGATTGTTGTCGATTTACCGGCCCCGTTCGGTCCGATAAAGCCGTAAAAATCGCCGGCATCCACCGACATACTAAGTCCGGTTATCCCCCTGCTGCTTCCGTAGTTCTTCGTTAATTTATCTATTTCTATTGCTTTCATATATATCCTCACATACCTGTTACGTCATAACTGCTGCAAACAAATTAATAACGATTTATCAATCATGTATTACAGCTGCAATTATCCATCATTTTTCTTCTCACATCACGTCCGACTATACATCTTTCTCCAGAAATCAACCATCTTCCGAAAATCCTCAGCCATCTTGTCCACATCAAAATCCTTCTTCTGCATCTCGTGATAGAGGAAGCCCTCCGATGCGAGATACATATCCCTGTACATCATTTCAAGGTCGATTCCTTCCTTGAACTGCGCAGGATCAAGCTCCGGTATCATTATATTTGTAGAAAGCTGCTGAAACGGTTCAATAACCTTTCTCAGTTCATCACGTATCTCTTCGTCATCATCATAATATGCCTTCAACGCAAATTTGCCCATATCAGGATATTTATGCATCATGGCAAGCTTGGTCTCCAGCCCCTTACAGATCATCTCGAAGATATCAGTTTCCTTATATACATCCGATTTTTGCAGATGCTCTATCGTTATTTTCTTCACACTGTCCCACAGAAAGAGGAAGAATTCCTTCTTGTTTTTGAAATAAAAAAACAGGAGTGACTTACTGATACCGGCTTCGGCCGCAATCTCATTCATCGGGCTCTTCCTGTAGGAATTCTGTGAAAATACGCGAAAGCCCGCATTTATTATTCTGTTTCTCTTCTCCTCAGGAAGCGCATAGAATTTGTCGTTCATCCAACTCCTCCTCCATTCAGTTACATGATCATCTTCAACTGATCAATTCTCTGCTGCCATTTTCTCACGATCATTCCCCAATCAATCCCTTGGTTTATTTATGGTTCTTGTTTATCGTTTTTATTGACCAATTCGGTCATTGACCGCTCCGGTTAATATGAATATAAGTCCATTGACCATTTTTGAGAAGACCCTATTTTAAAGTTTTTTATAATAATACGAAAGCCTCCAAAAATAATCATGTAATAATAAAAAGCCGCTTGATTTTTATACGCAAATACACTATTCTATTTACGTTAATTCAGCAGACACACCGATAAACATGCAGTGAGAGAGGCCTCGAAGCCATGCATCGCATCGTTCGTCGGAAGTATATTTTATAAAACGGAGGTTTTTACGATGTCAAATGAGATGAAGCCTTTCAAGGAAGGCAAGGTTCGTGAGATCTACGATAACGGCGACAGCCTTATTATGGTTGCAACTGACAGAATCAGCTGCTATGACGTTATCCTTAAGAATAAGATTGTTAAGAAGGGTACAGTTCTCACCCAGATGTCTAAGTTCTGGTTCGAGATGACAGAGGACATCCTTCCTAATCATATGATCACAACAGATGTGAATGAGATGCCTGAATTTTTCAGAAAGCCTGAATTTGACGGCAACAGCATGATGGTTAAGAAGCTTACAATGCTTCCTATCGAGTGTATCGTACGTGGCTATATCACCGGAAGCGGCTGGGCAAGCTACAAGGAAAATGGTACTGTCTGCGGTATCAAGCTTCCTGAAGGACTTATCGAGTCAGACAAGCTTCCTGAGCCTATCTACACACCTTCTACCAAGGCTGAGATCGGTGATCATGATGAAAATATTTCTTTCGAGAGAAGTGTTGAAGTACTTGAGAAGGAATTCCCTGGCAAGGGTCAGGAGTATGCTGAGAAGCTTCGCGACTATACCATCGCTCTGTATAAGAAGTGCGCAGATTACGCACTTACAAAGGGCATCATCATAGCAGATACCAAGTTTGAGTTTGGTCTCGATGAGGACGGAAATATTGTTCTCGGCGACGAGATGCTCACACCTGACAGCTCACGTTTCTGGCCTGCAGATACATATGAGCCTGGCCATGGTCAGCCATCCTTCGATAAGCAGTTCGCACGTGACTGGCTGAAGTCTGACGAGAACAAGGAGCAGCCTGAAAACTGGTTTCTTCCTGAAGAGATCGTAGAGAAGACGATCAACAAATATCTTCAGGCTTATAAAATGCTTACAGGTACAGATCTTTAAAATAAAAATAGAGCCATCTGTATATCCGTATGACGAATTATACTCACAGATGAGTCGATAAATATAACAATCCATGCTCTGTTCTTGATGCGCTTCGCTCATCAAGAACAGGCGCCATAGGCGCCGTATATTCCTCAAAAAAGAAACAGATGTGTATGCAAGCATCCACATCTGTTTCTTTTTTTCGTCATGCATGGCTTGTTATTTATGCTTGGTTTTCTTAACTTTAGCTTTGCGGAACATGTACTTTCTGGCGACAGCCATTCCGATCTTATAATAAAATGGACGCAGCTTTTTGTCCGCCTCCTTTATTTTCTCACGGATTGGTATATTTTGCGGGCAGTGCTGCTCGCATTTGCCACACTTGATACACTGGCTTGCGAAAACAGGATCCTTCGTGAGTCCGACAGACTGAGCATACTGGAAGCGTCCGTCCTTCTTGCTTTCGATATACATCGTATTGTAACAGCTGAAAATTCCCGGGATATCCACTCCCTTAGGGCAAGGCATACAGTATCTGCAACCGGTGCAGCCAACCTTCTCCTTCTCCTTGATGATAGCCTTAACCTTTCCGATAAGAGCCATATCATCCTCTGTAAGGTGCCCCGGAGTTGCCGCAGATGCAACCTTGCAGTTTTCCTCAACCATCTCTACCGTGTTCATTCCCGAAAGAACGCAGGTAACCTCCGGCTGATTCCAGAGCCATCTGAAGGCCCACTCAGCAGGCGAATAACCATTCTTATCATCCGCTATCAGCTTCTTCGCCTTATCCGGAAGCATATTTACAAGCTTACCGCCACGGAGCGGCTCCATGATGATCACCGGAATACCCTTCGCAGCCGCAGCCTTAAGTCCCTTAACTCCGGCCTGCGAAACCTCATCCATGTAATTATACTGGATCTGGCAGAAATCCCAGTCATAGTCATCAAGTATCTTCAGGAAATTGTCTGTATTTCCGTGATAGGAAAAGCCTATATTTATTATCGCTCCGGACTTCTTCTTTCTATCTATCCAGTCAAGTATGCCGACAGCCTTGAGCTTCTCCCACATACCGATATCCGTAAGCATATGCATCAGATAATAATCGATATAATCTGTCTTCAGCCTTGAGAGCTGCTCGTTAAAATATTTATCAACAGCCTTACTGCTGGCGATCATATACTGTGGCAGTTTGGTTGCGATTTTGATCTTATCTCTTATATTGTTACGCGCAAATATCTCACCGATGGCAACCTCACTGCCCGGATAGATGTAGGCTGTGTCATAGTAATTAACGCCTGCGTTATATGCAGCCATGATCTCCTTCTCAGCCTTATCCAGATCAATAGAGTTACCCTTCTTGGTAAATCTCATGCAGCCGAAGCCGAGCACCGATATATCGTTTCCGTATTTATCTTTTCTATACTGCATTCATTTCTCCGATCTATAAACACTTACCCAGATGTGATACATGAGATAGCTCATGTTAACAATGATACGTATAATATTCCATATTATTCATATTTACGGACATGAATACCATATCAGTCTTGTGTTAAATGTTTTTCTTCAGCATGAACGTTCATACTGTTTTGTGTTACATATTTTTCTGTCCGTAATATGCATTCGGACCATGCTTTCTCATGAAATGCTTGTCCTGCATATACTGCGGAGTTTCTCCGGCTTCAGGATTGATCTGCCTGGTTAATATCGCCATCCTGGCAACCTCTTCAACAACAACTGCATTGTGAACTGCCTCATATGCATTTCTTCCCCAGGTGAAAGGTCCGTGATTCTTGCATACACATCCAGGAACATAAAGCGGATTGATATTCTCGTTTCTGAATCTTTCGACTATGGAAACACCTGTATTTTTCTCGTATCCGGCTTCAATCTCCTCTGCAGTAAGATTTCTGATGCATGGAATAGGTCCGTAGAAATAATCAGCATGAGTCGTTCCGTAGCATGGAATATCCTTTCCTGCTTGCGCCCATGAAGTTGCGTGAGTTGAATGAGTATGCACCACGCCGCCAATCTCCGGGAATGCCTTATAAAGCTCAAGGTGTGTTGCAGTATCCGTCGACGGATTGTACATTCCATCCACAATCCTTCCGTCAAGATCAACAATGACTATATCATTCGGCTTCAGCTTGTCGTAATCAACACCGCTTGGTTTGATTGCAACAAGTCCGCTGTTTCTGTCAATCTCACTTGCATTTCCCCAGGTAAAAGTAATAAGTCCGTATCTTGGAAGAAGCATATTGGCTTCATAAACTCTTCTCTTCAATTCATCAAGCATCCAGTTTGCCATATTTGTCTACCATCCTGTATTATTTATTTTTATATAACTACCATTATATTCCTGTATGCGTCAAAATAGTATCATTATGACACATCTTAGGATAAGATGCATATTGTACACCTATCATTCATAAATGTACAGTCGTATCATTTTATTTCACATAGCATCTCCGCAGATCAGTATATATTATTTCATGAAAAACTTCTGTAGATCAGCCTCTGTCGTATCATCGCCGATCGTGATAAGCTCCGTGCCCGTAAGTCTTGCAAACATAGCGATGTCAGCCCTTGTAAGTGCAGTAGAAACTACCGAATGATGCGCACCGCCGGCATAACACCATGCAGCAGTACCGATTGAGAAATCCGGCTTATGACGGTACATGATCCTCGCAACCGGAAGAAGAGGCATAGGCTCGGGCTGTTTAACAAGCTCAATATCCGCACAGATTATTCGGAAACGGTCGCCCATATCAACCAGAGTAACCTGGATTCCGTCACCGGTAATACCGTCAAATACAAGTCTTGCAGGGTCTTCCTTACCGCCTATTCCAAGCGGATGAACCTGAATCTTCGGCTTGGTTGCTGCAAAAGCAACCGGAACCTCAAGCATATGTGAAGCAAGTTCAAGCTCTGCTCCCGAAGGAAGATCATAGGTATAATCCTCTATAAAGCCTGTTGCTCCAACTCTGCCCTCAGCCATCCTCATAAGAACTGCAGAAAGTGCACTGATCTTATAATCACCCTCAGGACCGAATCCGATGCCCTTAGCCATAAGGTTCTGAGCCGCGATGCCCGGAAGCTGTTTCATATTGTGCAGATCCTGGAAGGTATCGGTGAAGGCACCAATCTTGTTTTTCTCAATAAACTTCTCAAGAGCAACCTCGTATCTTGCCTGCTCTCTGACTGAATCTATCCTGTCGGTGTCCATATCATATTTCGAAGTGTATTCATCCATCTTAGCATCGATCTCTGCTTCAGTTACAGCATCAATCAGTTTAACCAGATCTCCGATACCATAGTAATTGGTCTCCCAGCCATAACGGATCTGAGTTTCAACTCGGTCACCGTCAGTTACAGCAACCTCGCGCATATTATTACCAAAGGTGGCAACCTTAAGCTTCTTCGAATATGCGATAGCTCTTGCAGTGTCGCAGAAAGCGGAGATCTTCTGAATAACCTTCTCGTCCTTATAGTAACCCGCAGCGACCTCGTGAGGGATATTCATACGTGCAAGTATGAATCCATACTCTCTGTCGCCGTGAGCGGACTGATTAAGGTTCATAAAATCCATATCAATCTTGTCATATGGCAGTCTCTCGTTGAACTGGGTATGCAGATGAAGAAGCGGTTTACGGAGCTCCTGAAGTCCCTTGATCCACATCTTAGCCGGTGAAAATGTATGCATCCATGTGATGACGCCAACGCAGTCATCATCACAGCTCGCCTTACGCATATTTGCGATGCATATGTCACTGTTCTCAACCGTCGGAAGAAGTACAACCTCTGCTCTTCCGGCAAGCTTCTCTCCGATATACTCTGCCATCTGTCTACTGTCCTCAGCAACCTGCCTGAGGCACTCATCGCCATACAGATCCTGGCTGCCTACTACAAAATAAATCTTGTCCATTTTTATGTCTGTCTCCTATTCTGTTTATTCAAGTATTTTCTAACAGGAATTCTTAACAACAAATAATTACGATCATACATTGTCCAATCTCGTAGTATCTTACATTGTCATTAATCAACTCATGCCCAGATATTCTTTTCTGTATTAATTATACTTATTGTTTATGATATATTACTGCTTCTTGTCAGCAAGCTTTCTCACGAAGAGATAAGCACCCCAGTAAACAACTGCTCCGACCAGAACTACAGCACCAAGGAGCATATTATCGCCTGTAAATTCATAGAACTTCTCACCCTCGCGAACTGAATTAACGCAGTCTACAAACCACATAAGGTCTGCACCGAGGATTGCCATGAAAAGAACCGAAAGATGAAGCTTGCCCGGTTTCTTAAAGAGGAAGCCTGTGCCCTTCTTCTCCATGAAGTGAGCAACTATAAGCATTACTATCCATACCGAGGTTACAAGAAGAGCCATCGCAACACCGATCGTGCCCATCTCCTTCAACATCTCCTTTGTATCCTCTTTATTCTTCATCGCTGTAAGGAACGGGAACCACGGCACAACCTCGCCGTGCCATACATGCTCGATCAGAAGGAGAAATGCGCCTCCCCAGAGCATTTTCATGAGCCATCCGAGCTTTCTTGAGAAAGGAATACGTCCTGAGTTCTCAAGTTCTGCCACTCTCTCCGGATGCTTCTCGTTCTTCTTGTCCTCAACCTTCTTTGCAACCGTTACACCTACTGCCTCAGCTGCCGATACTAAAAAACACGCCATAATAAATACCTCCTGTGTGTTCATTTTTTATTACTCATATATCGGATGTCAGTATTTGAAACCGACGATCCTGATATATAATACGCTGATACTATTCTATCCAAATCATTTCCTGATCATGCCGTAAATGAGCTATATTCCATATCGGCATTATATCTCAGAAAAGAACCTGCACTCATCATCATTACATTTCATTCCGTCCTCTGACCTTATATCGCAGTGAAATACATGATAGAGCGGCTTTTCTGCCGAGCCGTAAACCTTCATTGTGAAAGGCACTTTCTTCTCTGCCAGTCTGCCAGCCAGACGTACTGACTGATCCTTCAGCATATCATCGGAAGCTGTCATAACAAAGCAGGTCGGGAAGTTCTCGTCAACCGCATAATATACGTTCATGAGTTCCATTTCTGCCGGAACCCCATGGTCCTCAAGAAGGATATCGAGAATCGCTGCGTCGCCGCCCTCTGTGATCCTGTTATCCTGCTCGAAATTATATTTACCGCAGTTAAGCGCCAGTGCTCGGAATTTAAGCTTCTCCGGAAGTTTAAGGTTATAACGTTCACCGTATTTCATCACAAACTTTACGGCATATTCAGGATTCACTGCCATCGCCGCATATATTGAAAGCAGATGAGCGCCCGCCGAATCACCGACTGCATATAATCTGTCCAGATCAAAACCAAACTTATCGCTGTTCTCGAAGATGTAATGCATTACAAGATTTGTATCCTCGATCATAGACGGAAACTTGAATTCCGACGCCAGCCTGTAGGTAAAATTCACAACCGCAAAGCCCTTCTGCGCCAGACTCATGCAGTAAAACTGATAGGTCTCCTTGGTACCGTAAACCCATGCACCACCGTGAACATTCAGGATCACCGGAAGCTTCTCTCTCTTCTCAATCTCCTGAATCTCCGAATCAAACGTATCTGTCTTCGCATCCTTCTTCACTCTGCTTTCAGCAAAAGCCTTCGGAAGATATATGTCGAGAACCTGCCAGACGCTATCTGCTCCGTAGCAGATATCATCATATCTTACAATATCATCAGGGGTTATGAGCCCTTCATCTCTCTTATCATCATTCGATTTAAAACTCCTCCTGATGATGTCACTAATATCACCCATTTTCTTTATCTCCTCTTACTTGTAGAACACGGTATAGTCTAAAAATACACCGTATTTCAACTTCTTTAGTCTAAAAAACCGGTTCGCAGGTAATCAGATATATACTCAACGAACCGGTTTAATTATTTCTCCAAATCAGTTTTTAATTAAAAATCCTCTGTTGTAATAACCTTCTTACCGGTATCACCGTTAGAAGATTCTCTGTCATCGCACTTCTTCATTACATTATCGATGTACTCAAGGAATCTGTCGATATTTCCGACTTCCATACTGCCGAGAGAAGCCTTAAATCTATCAAGAACAGTCTTGTCAGCCTTGTAGCCCTTCTCCTTAACATAACCTCTTGCGATGATAGACATGCCTCTTTCCTTGATCTTGTGAATATCGATGAGGTATACGAATTCATCAACGATCTCCTGATTCTGTTCGAAGAATCTTGCAAGGGAATCAATCTCACCTGTAAGAACAACTATATAATCGTTAACGTCTGCAGCAGAGTTCTTGATAACCTCAACAAGCTTCTGAGGTGAAACAAGACCTGAGTTCTCAATGATAAGGCATCCGCCCTTAAGATCCTTCAGCTTCTCAAGACCGATCTTGTTAAGCTGTTTAGCCTTGATCTTTGCAATCTTGTCTGACTTGATGAATCCGAGTTCAAAGTAGCTTCGAGCAAGATCTTCGCCGACTCTGACGGTACCGAATCCATTGTGTCCGAGAATAACAAGGTTCTTTGATGTTTCAGGATGAGCCTGAATAGAACTAATTGCAACTCTTATGTCATCGCCTGTCTTAGCAAGCTTTAAATACTTATCGAGACATGCCGGAAGCTTTGGGCCTTCATCAACAGCAATCTTCTCACCTGTAACAGGATCGATAGATGACTCTTCCTGCTCTTCTTCCTCAGCATCCTGCTCAGCTCTCTTCTTAGCCTGCTCGGCTCTTCTCTTAACCTCTTCCTGATACTGTCTGTCTTTCTCCTGATCAGCCTTGGTTCCGACTTCTCCGCTGGCAACCTTTCTTGCAGCTTCAGCCTTCTTGGCAGCAGCCTTCTTCTTAGCTTCCTTATCCTTGATAGCCTGAAGTCTTGCAGCTTCTTCAGCTTCCTTCTTAGCCTTTGCTTCAGCCTCTCTCTTAGCCTTTGCTTCCTTTGCTGCCTCTGCTTCAGCCATCAGTCTTGCAACCTCAGCCTGTTCCGCAGCACGTTTCTTGGCCTGTTCCTCGAAAAGCTTCTTCTGTTCTTCCTCAGCAGCAAGCTTTGCAGCTTCTTCCGCCTGTCTGGCTGCTTCTTCAGCAGCAAGCTTTGCGGCTTCATCCTCAGCTCGCTTCTTCTTAGACATCCTCCTCAGAATATTTTTCAGCTTCTGAAAAACATTTGTAAAAGGTTTTTTCTTTTCTTCTTCCATGCAACAGACCCTCCTGAATTATGTAATCTATATTGTGGCTGCAGGCCCCATTCCCCTGCTTAGCCGAAGTATTCCGGGAAGCTTTTTCCCACTTTATCGGTGATATTTTTGAGCGGAAATATCACCAATTAATATTTTAATCCAAAACGAGAAAAATTTCAAATATAATCTGATATTTTTTCGTCTTTTTCTGCCCTTGTCAGACTCTTATTTACACTTATTTAATAAATACGCAAAAACTGATACGCAACCGGTTGCTCAAAGCACCTGATCCAGAGCGGTTTTTATTCACTATACACTTATTGTATATGATGCTGCAAACCTCTCTCCCGGACCCAGTTTGTTACCATATTCACGCTCTTCAAGCTTCATATTGAAATCAGTCCTGTCCGTTCTGCCAAACCATGGCTCGATGCAGACAAACGGAGCATTTTTTCCTGCCGGCGACCATATTCCGAGAACCGGCGCATCGAAGCTCACCTTCAGATAATCCTTTCCTGTAGCGTCCGAAAGTGCAACCACGTTATACGGAAGATCTTCAAGGATCAGTGCGTCCTCAGCAAACAGTTCTACGGAAGGCTTCAGAAGTCCGTCCTGAGTAATCGCTATCTGCTTGGTTCTGTCAGAAAGCGTTCCATCTTCAAGAATGCCTGCAACTATATAGCTTTCGGTGTTTTTTCCGTCATGATTATCGCCATCGGCACCATCGGCACCATCCACGCCTGTGCTCTCATTATCCATAACGTCCGCTTTCGAGTCCATCTCAAAATGAATGTATGTCTCATCATTTCTCAGATTAAACGCCGGATGTCCTCCGATGGAAAAATACATGGTTTTGTCATTCGTATTTTTAACCTCCCACTTAACCATGAGAGAATCCGCCAGTTCATACGATATAATAAGCTCAAAATCAAAAGGATAAACCTCTTTCGTTTTATCACTTGAGATAAGTCTGAAGCTGATCGAAGCATCCTTTTGTTCTATAACCTCGAATTCACTGTCTCTTGCAAAGCCATGCTGCGAGAGGTGGTATTCTTTGCCATCATAAATACTTGTCTTATCCTTATAATTTCCGACTACCGGAAAAAGCACAGGCGAAACCCTTCCCCAGAAGGCCGGATCTCCGCACCACATATATTCTTCTCCGGTTTCCTTATCTACCAGACTCCTGAGCTCAGCACCATGCGACTCAAAGCCTGCTTTCAACCTGTCATTTTCAATATAATACATCTCTTTAACCCCTCCTTTTTCATTCGCTATATGATTATCAATTATCCAAACATACGAGATACGTTCCCCCGATGTCGTTTTTATCACTCAATGATTATCAATTCATACATTATACATCACAAAGTTTGTCATGCTGAATCAAATCATATTTCATACTGAGTCATATCATAATTCATACTGGTCAATATGAATTCACACAAAATCAGTATAACATATAAGTATCCGCGTGACCAGCACGCGGATACCACTTATTATGTGTTAACGGAATCTCACGATAGAGGGGAAATGAGAAAACCTACACATCCATAATAATATTGTATGATTGGCCAAGAGCTCTGCCCTGCCGTTCATTTTGGAGCATTACTTATCTCTCTTTCTTTCTCTTAAGTCCAAGAATATAAGTAAGTCCTGCTGCCGAAATAAGAAGTGTGAGCATCATTGCTGCAACCGGTGTTTCATCAGCTGTCTTAGGCTCATTGGTTGTATTTCCTGATGTCGTATTTTCTTCTACGCTTGCATCCTGAGCTGCCTTAGCATCATCCTTCGTTGTAGCCTCTGTTGAAACCGTCTCCTCAGATGAAGTTGTAGCTTCTGTTGTAACCTCTTCCGTTGTAATCTCTTCAGTCGTTGTATCCTCCGAGGTTGTTTCTTCTGTTGATGTTGCTTCGGTTGTTGCTTCAGTTGTATCTTCGGTTGTTGCCTCTGTCGGCTCGTCATCAATAGGCTCTATATCTTCCTCAGCCTCGATAGTGAAGGTTGTATCAACATATCCGTCATCAAATTCAGCACGAAGGATATATTCACCCGGTGTAAGAGTCTTAAGGAATGATTCATAGAGAGTCAGTCTCAGACTTCCTGATTCAGCCTTGTACTGTTCTTTTGTGAGTGTTTTAAATACAGTAGTCTTACCCGGAACCTTCTTTCCAAGCTTAGC
>OCTW013428421.1_pt1 | contig 41505 bp, 35 predicted proteins | sample 1539671 | NCBI WGS metagenome assembly OCTW01 (sample SAMN02144230, study PRJEB22623) | gut metagenome | biome: sheep rumen | host: Ovis aries | place: New Zealand
GAAGGTTGGCAGAGTGATCGATCGCGCTGGACTCGAAATCCGGTATACCCCTTTCGGGTATCGGGGGTTTGAATCCCTCACCTTCCGCAAGATGAACATGGAGAGTGCTTCTTTGAGGCGCTCTCCTTTTCCTTTATCAGAATATCAGAGATAATGCTTGCGGTCGAGCTTGCCGTTGTAAGTGCGGGCGATGGTGTCAACCTGCTCGTAAAGCATGGGCACCTTATACGGCTCCAGGCGCCCAGCGAGGTATCTGGCCAGCCCGCGCTTGTCGAGAGGCCGTCCGTCCGGAGTGACAACCAGCAGTTTCAGAGCCCGCCCCGTAACAGGATGCTCGGCAGATATACAGATGCAATCGCTCACCATGGGGCTCGACATCGCAGCCGACTCCACCTCGATGGGTGAAACCTTGAAACCACCCACGTTGATGACATCAGACACACGGCCAGTGATGTGAAGCATGCCCTCCTCATCGATGGTACCCACATCCGAGGTGAAGACGGTGTTGTCGCGAAGCACGGTGGCAGTCAGTTCCGGATCGCCTACATAGCCACTCATCAGCGTATCGCCCTGGCAGGATATGAGCCCCTCGGCAGTGATGAGTACCCGCGAGTGAGGCATCGGACGACCCAAACAGTTTGCCACCGGGCAGCTCTTCCCGTCTGGCTTGCCGTCATGCGACGTTCCCTTGCCTGCCCTCTGCCGATCATTATAGTTATAGGTGGCAATGATACCCGTCTCAGTAGAAGCATAAGTGTTATAAAGGCGGGTATTCGGCAGAAGCTCACAGAGCCGGAGCATATCAGCCTCTGGCAGAGGAGCAGCACCACTCTCGATGAAGTCCAGCTTATGACCGTAAGCAGCCAGTCTGTCGGGCGCCAGCTGCAGGAGCATACGGATGGTGGCAGGCACGAAGAAGGTAGCCATCTTCTGTGCTGGATAATCGAGGGCACGGAAGAAGGCATTGACATCCTTCATGCCCTCAAGGATAAGGATGGTGGCGCCTAAGATAATGCAAGGCCATATCTTAGAGAGGCTGCCGATATGGTTGAGAGGGCCGTTAATGACAAAAACCAGATCGTGGGAGAAGCCTTGACCTGCAATCAGATTCTCTGCATCGGCAACAAGGGCACGATGGCTGACCATCACCCCCTTCGACTGCCCAGTAGTGCCAGTGGTGTAGAGGATGTCGGCAATGCCATCCGCGACGGCAGAGGCCTGCAGACGGTGCTTTACCTCCTGAAAGAGCGGCTCGGGCATGCCCTGCTCTAAAGGGGTGGCAACACGGCCGGCAAGATGGGCTGAGAGGTAGGTGATGACGAAGGCAATATCCTGTGACGAGCGGAAGCAGCAGACACGGTCATCACCATCCCACGAACCACTCGCACTGCTCACCTCGTGCCAAAGCTGCGCATAGGTCAGAGAGGCATCACCACAGACAATCGCTGTCTTTGAAGGATAACGCTGGGCATTCAGGCGAAGATAGTCGACGAGAATCATTGATAGGCGCTATTGAGTGGTTAATGGTTCAGTTTTGACTCAACGAGGCGGGCAAGACTATCGAGCGATCGGAGGTTGCGAGGGGTGGCATCGGTCGCATCGAGTGTAATGCCATAAGCGTCTGAGAGAAGCATGAGGATGGTCGTCACACCTAAAGAGTCAAGCTCACTGAACAGGAAGTCGCTGTCAAAGTCTACCAACGGCAGAGCTTCTTCCAACATCTGACGGATCTTTTCTTTCATACCTTAAACTATAAACTATAAACTATAAACTATAAACTATTTACAAACAAGCAGATGACGGTAACGCACGAACCAACGGAACACCATCGGAGGAATGACAAACGCCATGAGCACCACCGAGAACATGCCCACAATAGTGACCTCGGCAAGAGAGTGAAGGGCTGGATGACGGGCCGTGATAAGGGAGCCGATACCAATAAACATAATCAATGCCGACATAAGTATGGCACGGCGATAAGAAGCCAACATTGGCCTTCGATGCGTGTACTCATAGACGGTGCCCTCGGTCATGAAGATGGTATAATCATCGCCCTGACCGAAGATAAACGTGCTCAGAATGATATTGATGATATTGAACTGAATGCCCAGGAGTGACATGATACCCAGGATCCACAGCCAGCTGACCGCCATGGGAAGGAACGATAACAATGCCAATGGCAGGCTGCGGAAGGAGGCCCACAGGAAGAAGAACACGATGCAGGCACAGGCCCAGCCGATATAGTTGAAGTCAGCAGAGAGATGGGTAGCAACGGCCGAGAAAAGTGAGCTTGTGGGGGTCGGGGCACTCTGCTCCGGAGTGGGAGTATACGCCAAGATAGACTCAAAGGGATTAAACGAGTCGGGAGCAAACCCCACGTTGGCCGCCTGCTGACGGAGCGTGTCCATGAGCTGATCACGATGGGAGGCGGTCCATGACTGCCACAGGCTCAAGCGCTGCTGCTGAATCTCAGGTGTAGCCGGCAAGCGCTGACTAAGTGCCTGTTGGTGCTGGCTGTCTGAGGGCATCAGCTGCTGAAGAAGGGCCATGTCTGAGCGTTGCTCTGGTGTCATATAGTTGATATGCGTCAGATCGGCATCGAAGACGGTGTTGAAACTGTGATAGCCAAAGAAGGCTGTGAGCAGAAGAAGGGCAACAAGTTCGTGGAGGGAGGAGTGTGGAGGGTGGAGGGAGATTTGTCCAGAGGCTGATCCTGCGGCAGGAGTATTCTCACTCCACACTCCACACTCCTCCCTCCTCGAAACACACTCCACACTCCTCACTCCACACCTCAACATTTGCGGGAGCCAGACAAGTGTGAAGAGGATCGTGCCGATGAGAAGGAAAGAGCTGAAGAGCCCTAAATCCCTGAGAGCCGTAGCACGCAGTGGCACAAGCGTAAAAAAGGCCCCCACCGTTGTAATATTACCCACAGTGAGCGGCTTGACGATCTCCTTCAACGCCTGGCGCACATCACTCACATGATCCAGATGAGCGATGAGATGCAAGGGATAGTTGACGGCGATACCCACGATGATCGAGGAGATGCCGATGACAATGACCGACACCTCATGATGCACCCACGACAGGCAAGCAACGGCAAAAAGCCACCCCCAGCCGATTGTTACTGCTATCAGCAGGATATGTCTCACACTGCGAAGGAAGAACCACAGCAGCAACAGGATGAGCACCACGGCGATAGCCATGGAGATCATGGAGTCGGTCTTGATCTGCGAAGCATTGGTAACGGCTATGACTGGTGCTCCACAAAACCTTATCGAGAGCGGTGACTGCGGGATCTCCGAAAGTGTACTGTCTGCCCTGGCTTGCAACAGCTCAAGCAACTGCTCGTTTAAGGCCGTCTCACTGCCACCGTACGATGACTCCAGCATCACCAGAGCCCTACGGTGATCGGCTGTGAGCAGACAGCCATTATAAAGGTCAAAACGCGTTAAGAGCGTCGTATCACGGACCAGCGATACTACAGGAGAGAAGAGTCCTAAGGGGTCGTGGGTGATCTCATCTTCCACCATACTCCCTATAGGGAGCATCAGCCGCTCTTTAGCATCCTGAAGGCGAGAGGCGACAAATGCCGGCTGTTGCAGAAGACTATCCATGCGCCGATAGTCTGACACGTCGAGCAAGAACGGCAACTGGTGATACGCCTCTTCCTGCCGTTCATCCATCTGCGAGAAATCAGACACTACCGTTACGCCATCCACACCATCGATGGCATCGAGAAATGTTTCCACCCCCTCTACGAGCAGGTCTGGATCGTCAGCAGTACTGTCTCGATGCTCAATGACTGCAACGATGATGCTGGTTTGTGCCTGGCGGTCATAGTTGTCAAGCGCAGCTCGCTGCTCTTCGGTGAGTGGCAGAAAGTCACGGATATCCTCCTTATACGAGAGTCGGGTTACCGATAGTACCATCAGCAGCGTCACCACCGCCAGCGATGCCATGCACCACCCGCGATGACCGCTCATCCAGTCGTATATCCTCAACGCCAAGTCTCTCATTTTCTCTCCACAGGATTAGAATAGATGCCTAAGAAGATATCCTTCAGCTGGTCTACATCACAGTCATCGTATTTCTCCAGCTGAGTCACTCTCTTCTCGAAAGCCTCACGCTCTGCCGTCGTATAGAAAGACTTGAAGACCCGGCTGCCATAACGCAGATCGTGGGCGATATAGTTGTTGGGCCAGAGACGGTAGGCCGCATGGATACGACTGTCGATGAGCTGTGCCACGGCCTTGTGATACTCATTGTTCGTCAGCCCCTCAAACTGCAGCAGCTCGTCGTCCCTGATGGGTTCGCAGAGTTCAAAGTGTACCCTACCCTTACGCTGCAGCAGTCCGGTAAGGATGCTGTTCAAATCCTCGCCAGGCTTCTTGACATATTTGGAGAACTGTGACTGGTAGAGCTCGAGCGCTTTAAGGATGTCACACGACTCCCACTCATAGCTCACGGCCACAGGCACGATACGCAGTTCGCTCAGCGCCTGTATCTTATCATCATTACGGCTCATGCAGAACATCTTGATGATGCCCTGATCGGTCGTGTCAATACCATCCTTCGTCCGCCCGTTGCGCTGGGCTATCCACACGCTCTGATGCTTCTCTCGTATGACGTAGCGGATATACTCCGAGAGATGGAGCGACGAACGATAGAAGTCTTTGATATTGCCGCCAGGGCGCTCCACCTTGAACATCTTGTTACACTTGCCGATGTCAATGACCAACTGACTCGACATGAGATTCGCACCAAACGTGATCTCCGTCGTATCGAATCCCTGTGTTACAAGGTAATACTGTAGCAAGCTGGAGTCGAGCATGATGTCACGATGGTTGGAAACATAGAGGTATGAGGCATCAGGCGAGAGGCGAGAGATACCGTTGCAGGTGAATTCACTGATACTGTCCTCTATCACTCGCTCGTTGACGCGAGCCATCGTCTGTGTCTGGAAGTCATGCACATTCGTATAACCAGCAATCCGCTGACGCACCACCTCGATGGGTTCTTCTGGATAGACATAGGATGCCAGCAGTGGGAACGAGGTGCTCGCAGCAATACGTTTCATCGCCTCGGAGAACTCCTCAGCATTATACGGGCGAATATCATCAAACTTGTTTTCCATCAGATATTTAAATTACGTATCCATTCTAAAAATGCCTGCCGCCACTGACGACATTCAGCAGTACCTTTCTTATCGGAAGCCCCGAAGCCATGACCACCCGTCTGGTACTGCAGATAGACATGGGGTACATGGTGAGCCTGTAGGGCTGAGTCGAGAAGCACAGAGTTGCGATAGTCTACCACAGGATCGTCCTTGCAGTTCACCAAGAACACTGGCGGACAGTCATCGGGCACATGCCGTTCCAACGACAGCCTGTCGCAGAGCTGTGTGTCACGTACCTTATTCTCACCCAGCAAGGCCCTCCGCGACCGTTTATGTACGCAGTCTCTGGTCATGGTCACCACTGGATAGATCGGTGCTACGAAGTCGGGCCTCTCATGAGGAGAGAGCAACTCCGCTGCCGACATCACCAGATGTCCGCCTGCAGAGAATCCCATGGCTCCCACCTGCGTGGCATCGATGCCGTAGACGCTCGAATGCCTTCGCACATAGGCCAAAGCCTGACGAAGATCGTTCTGCGGATCTGGATAGCGGTTACCACGGAACAGCAACCTGAATCGTATGAGGAAGGCTGGTGTACGTGCCGTACGATAGCGCAGCACGAAGGCAGAGATACCGTTTTCCTGCAACCACCGCGCCACCTGATGCCCTTCTGCCTCCATGTCGTGCCAGAAATAACTGCCTCCAGGACATACCACCACGGCCTTGTTGCCTGTGCCCGGTACGAGATAGGGTGTCATCTCCACCTTCATGTCCGTATCCATCCCTTCCCATATATTCACCGTCTGCCCTGTCTCAGCCAGACCAAGCTGGTGAGATAACGAAAGGATGAATGCTATCAGTAAAAGTCGCTTTACCATTATTATATATATTAATCCAATTATCTATAGCTTACTGAGTACCGCGTTCTGTCCGAGGATCACCTCACAGGTGGTGATGGCCGTCAGGGGAACACCACAGAAGCCGTGCAGGTTATTGTTTTGCCCTGTAAGCAGCAGGTTGCAGACTTTCGTCACCACAGGCAGTTCCGTGAGGGTCAGGTTGTTGCAGTCTTTGCTGAAACCGCAACAGGAGCCTTCCTTCACACCATAGAAGTCGCGGATAGTCAGGGGTGACGAGGCATTTACAGCCTCAATAGCATCGCAGAAACCTGGATGCAACTCCTCAACCATCGTCAATAGCTCATCGGTGCGTTGCTGCTTCCACTGCTCGTACTCAGGGCCACGCTTTCCTACTGTCGTATTCTCCCATTGTCTCACCATGTCGAACTGCATGGGTGCAGTCACCAGCACCTTGGTCGACCATGGTCCCTGATTCTCTTCCGGCGGTGTCATCAACAGAAATCCCATCGGCCATGCCGACGCCTCACGGCAGAAATTCCATATCCCGTCATAGCGCGTCGTATAATACTCCGAATGATTAATATACGGGAACCGCCCGTCTTTCATCTTGATATAGAGCGAAAAGGCCGAATAGCTGTTGGGAATCTCATTCATGCGGTCTCGGAAGGCCTTGGGGAAAGTATGCTCGTCCATCAGTGTCAGCAACGTGCAGGGATGGATGTCGGAGATATACCAGTCAGCCTCGTACTGACAGCCGTTGTGCGTCCTCACGTATTTCACTGCTTTCTTTCCCCCTTCTGCATTCCTCATCTCACACTCTATCCACTCCACGCCGTCACCGGCAATCACCTCACCGCCATGCTGACGGATTACATTTGCCAGAAGGTTGGCGAAGCGGCTGCTTCCTCCCACAAACCGACTGGCACCATTGATATAGAGTACACTGATCAGGGCATGGACATAGGCTGGTGTCTGCCCGCCCCGGCCTCCATAGAGGGGGTTCATATACGCCACAACGCTGCGCAGTTTCCGGTCACCGATATATTTGGCTATAAAGTCATCAGCAGCTATCATGAAGTCGGAAGAATGGGTAATGATGCCTGTCCGTGCCGGACGGAGGTAGAACAGGTCAAGTTCCTCGGTCAGTGCATAGAGGGCATCAACATAACGAAGCAGGTTCTCACGCTCATGAGGGAAATCTTTAGCCAACGTATCTACAAAGGAATCTCTCCCCTTAGCGATGGTATAGTATCGATGGTCTTCTGCGAAGTACAGGCTATCGGCACAGTCAGCGTCAACATCTCTCACGCGAATCTTATCCTCTATGCCCAGGTACCGGCAGATGCGCCAGATATTCCCACCCGGCTGCAATCCTCCCACAACGTGCATGCCGGTATCAAACACCTCGCCGAAACGGGTGAAGGTCTGTAGTCCGCCTCCGATGGTAGCATTCTTCTCCAAGACTGTCACACGCAGCCCTTCTTTCGCCAGAATGGCCCCGCAGAACAGTCCGCCTAATCCACCTCCGATAATCACTACATTATTTTTCATGTTTACAGTTTACAGTTTACGGTTTACAGTTGATTACTTCTACAGGTGGAATAGAACGGCTTGCCAGGTTATCATCTGTAAACTGTAAACCGTCAACTGTAAACTCACTATCCAAACGCAGCGGCCCTACGATTTCAGTACATGTTACAATGGTACCCACGATGGTGCCTAAGATGCCGTGCGAATTGATGTTCTGACCTGTCTGAAAGACGTTTGGTATGCGTGTACGATGGGGTACGCGACAGGCTGCACCCAATGAAACATCTTTGGCCACACCATACATCGAACCGCCCTCCGTACCCGTATAGTCCAGATAAGTCAGCGGCGTCGACGTGTAGTAGTGGGCGATATTCTGCTTCACACCGGGGAACTCCTGTTCCAGCGCTGACAGCAGTCGTTCCGCCTTCTCCTGTTTAAAGGCTTCGTAGTCTTCGCCACGATGTCCCACGGCAGTGCCCTTCCACCGCTCTACGTCGGCCATCTGCATATACGAGAGCAGCACGCCCGTCTTGGCAAAGGTGGGACGTGGCTCATGGCAGAGATGCATGTAGAGATAGCCCCTGGGCCATGAATATTCGTCATAATGTTCACAACCCCACGGTGTTTCCTGCTGATAACCATAGAAGTTTCCATTCAGGTATGGCACCGTATTGTCCTTGAACTGCAGATACACCGTGAATCCTCCTACGGTCTGCGGGATGGCATTGATGCGCTTCCTGAAGGCCGGTCGTATCAGGTTGGTATCGAGCATCTCCAGCGTACGCATGGGATGGGCATCGGAGATCACGATATCTGCTTCGAGGAATGACCTTTGGCTGAACGCCACACCTATAGCACGCGTATCATCACACACTATCCTCGTAGCCTTGGTTTGTGTGAGTACCCGTCCACCATTGCGCTTGATGGTTCTCACGAGCGAGCTGGCGATCTGATCACTGCCGCCCACAACGCGATAAGCACTCTGGTTATAGAAGTCGGTGATAAAGGCATGAGTGGCAAAGGGTGTCTTGTCTTTCTGTGCCGCATAGAGGGGCAGGTTACCCACCAGTACATTCGCCAGCATGGGATCAGGAATGACGCTGTCGATCACGTCGTTGATAGAGCGCATCTGATACTCTAGGCTTATGGCCGCATCAGTCTCCACATGATTCAGCGAGTGGAGCGAAGAGGCACTTGCCACTTTGCCGACAAGGTTGAAATAGTTCACCAGGGCATCGCGCTGGGAAGGGAAGTAACTGCTCATCTGATCGATGAACGCCTCACGGCCATTGGCGAAACGAAAGTGCTGGCCAGCAAGCGACACGATGTCGTAGCCTGTCGGGTCGAGCTGCGACAGCGTGATGTCGCGCTTGACCTCCAGATAATCCAACAGCCGGTCGAGGGTCTGCCCCTCGCTGGCACTCCCCACAAAGTGCATGCCTGTCTCAAACTTACCACCCCTGCGGGTGAAGCATTGCAGACAGCCACCCACCTGTGTACTCTGCTCCAGCACCGTCACATCGTAGCCGTGTCTTGCCAGAATCACACCACATGAGAGTCCTCCCAGTCCGCTGCCTATAATTACAACCTTCTTCATCGCTCTATCTCGTTCGACATCGTTTCGTACCATTCTATATAGTGTCGGCGCATCTTCTTTGCCTGGTCTTTCAGTGAGCCTATCGCCTGTAGGGTCTGTCTGCTCACGGGCTCGCCCACCTCTAATCGAATCGGTCCCTTTTGCAGCGTGTAGGTCTTCTTCTTCAAGATCTTCCCTGGACCGTACAAGCACATGGGCAGGATGTCTATCCCCAACTGTTCTGCAAGCCAGAATGCGCCTTGATGAAAGCGTCCTATCCTGCAGTCCTTCGAGCGCGTGCCCTCAGGATAGATGGCGATAGAGTAACCACGCTCCACCAACGACTGCAACTTTGGCAGCAGCTCCTCTAAGCCCTCGCGCACAGGATAATACTCCGCATTCCTGATAAGCAGACCGTATGACGGATTGTTCCATACCCAGTCGTTGGTCAGGAACACCATGTTTGGTGTGAAGATCAGCTGACAAAACAGATCCAGATGTGACTGATGGTTGCAGATAATCACCCTCGGACGGTCGAACGTGACACCATCACATATCCCGTAGCTGAACTTCACGCCGGGTATGCCATGCGTCAGCATCACAAACCGCGCCGCCCTATAGATCAGCCTATGCAGCCATCTGTTTTCATTATTCCCTAATTTCCCTAATCTCCCTAATTTCCCTAATCTCCCTAACTCCTTCACCTTTAAATACCCCCATACGGCAGGCTTGACCACAATAAACATAAAGAACAGGAAGAACAGCAGGGCGTAAACCGTTCTGACATATTTCATCACCCACCTGAATAAGCGCAACGGCAGGCCATAAACTACGGCCATTCCGCAAAGCACCGTATTCAGAATGCTGATCCTGACGAAATCCATGCCTGGCCGGAAGTGACTCACTCGCTGCTCCTTCGGCGGATAATACACATCGATGGGCAGCTCAACGATATCTGTATCATGCCACGACGCAAACACCAGCAACTCCAGTTCGGCCTCATAGCGCGAGGTGAGCAGGTTCAGACCGCGCAGTCTCTTCAACGGATAGAGCCTGTAACCCGTCTGCGTGTCACTGAGTCTTCTGCCTGTCTGCACCCAGCACCAGAAGTTTGAGAACCGGTTGGCAAAGCTGCTACCTTTCGACTGTCGTTCCAAGGCTTCCGTCCGCCGGCTGCCAAGGATCATTGCACCAGGATGCTCTCGGTTGGCCGATAGGAAGCGACCGATCTCCGTCGGATAGTGCTGACCGTCACCGTCGAGGGTGATGGCATAGGCAAACCCCATATCGAGTGCCTTACGGAACCCTGCCTTCAAGGCTGACCCTTTGCCACTGTTATGCGCGAGTGTCACGAGGGTGATACCTTCGATGGCATGGAGCGTGGCCGCTGTAGCATCGGTACTGCCGTCGTCGACCACAATCACGTCGTCGCATTGTTCCAGTGTCTGCCTCACCACATCGCCGATGGTTCCCCCGTTGTTATACGTAGGAATCACCACACAGATACCACGCTTACGGAGTGTCTGGCGCTGTCGTGTCAGGTCTACTGTTGACATAATCTTCTATCCGCAGGTGAACGAGATGGAAGTCATCGTAGTGTCGCCGTCGGTAACGTCGACCTGGGCCGTAACGGCATCAGGGGCCTGCTGCAGCTGCCGGAAGGTATAGCGCACCGATGGATGTTCCAGGGGCGACACCACAGCGAGGAACTTCACGTTCTTCACTGCCTTGATGGCCAACGGCTGTTGTAGATGGTGCTCCAGCAGTTCCTTGGCAATCTGGATGACGCAGACGCCGGGAGTAATCGGCTCGCCAGGGAAATGGGCACGATAGATGGTGTGGTCGGGCTGCAGGCGGATGTCATAGACAATGGTGCCCTCCCCGCTTTGCTGGCCCTCAATGGTGTATAAGCTATCTTTAAGTATCATATCTTGACTTGAATTTTGAAATTACTTACTCCTTCCTCCAAGCTCCAAGCTCAAAGCTCCAAGCTCCTTAATTGACGACGACATGCGTCAATTCGATGACGGTCTTGTCGCCCTTGGCCTCTATAAGCTCAACCTGACGGACGAGCCATCGGTCGGGTGTGACACGGAGGACGATAGTGGAAAACATACGTCTGACCTCTTTGCGACGAGGCACGAGTGTGGCCACCCACTCCGACTTTTTCGCGTCGGCAGGGGCGAGCGTCACCTGGAAATCCTCATCGCCGTCGAGGCTCTGGCCCGACATGATGTTCGTCATAAGACGGGCCATCTCGCGATACATGCGATTGCGGCGGATGTCTACCTCACGCGTACGACGGCTGTCACTTGTCGTGACCTTCTGACCATCGATCTTAAAAGTGTGAGCTGTGGGCGACAGGTATTCCCAGCACAACCAGTCGGGCTGACGGTAACTGAGACGTCCTTTCGAGACAGCAGCGCTGGTAAGCAACTTTGTCTGCTTGGTCTGCACAAAGTCGCATGTCATTGTCTTCATACCCTTAGCAGCATCGACAATGTGCTGACGAGCCGCCTTGGCATCCTGCGCTTGGGCAGGAGCGGCAATGAGCAGGCATCCGGCGACGATGAGCAGCACTCCCACCCACCTGGACCACGCCACTTGCTCGTGGAAGAACACAACGGCAGCCACCATGCCCACGACGAAACTCAGGCTGACCATCGGATATGCCAGACTGAAGGGGAAGGTCTTGACGACATACATCCACAAAAGGGAGGCGGCAAGGAAGCAGAGGCCACAGGCGGCAAACTGCCAATTAAGCAGAACGCTCGACCAGAAGGTGCGGTTCCATCCGAAAGGTGCCATGCGCATCAAGGCGAACTTAAGCAGCACCTGACCTGCCGTGAGCAGCAGGCATTGTATGATTACAAGAGGAATAACTTTCATCTATAAACTATAAACTGTAAACTATAAACTATAAACTATAAACTGTAAACTATATTTCACTTTTAAGTACGATGGCTACGGAATGGATGGCCGGGGGAACGGGGTCGCCCATTCGCTCCATGAACGAACGGTAAAGAGGCGTTGACTCATCGTGACAACCCACAAGGACTGTCTTACAGCGCCCGCTGGCCAGCAGCCGCCTGGCATCGCGCAGGGCCCAGTCAAGCGACTGGGCACATTGGGTGTAGGTAATATTGTAGCCATGACAGCCCAGCCGGATGGCGATATTTGAACCAATCGTGTTGTGAGTGCTCTGCATAAAGTTGGTAGGACTGAGCATCACTTCGCCCTCAGTTTCTATCTGCGTGAGCAGAGCCTCAGTATTCTCCCAACAGCCAAGCGACGTAGCGGTAATGATTGCATCTGGACAGTCGACACCTGCCTGACTCAGGGCTTTCAAGGATGATAGCAGCGAGGCCTTCATCAGCTTCCCCATGCGTCGTGCCTCAAGGGGTTTAACATAAGCACGAATCTCAGACAGTTCTTCTACAGAGGTGAGCTCTACGCGGGCGAGTTCAGAGTGTGGAGGGAGGAGTGTGGAGGGAGGAGTGTGGAGGGAGATTTGTCCAAAGGCTGATCCTGCGGCAGGAGTATTCTCACTCCACACTCCACACTCCTCCCTCCTCGAAATACACCCCTCACTCCGCGAAAACACCAACGACGAATCATTTCCTCCAAAGCCAAACGAATTACAGAGCACATGATGCAACTGACACCCGTCCATACCCATGGAAGGTGTGATGCCCGAGACCATCGGATGCTGCCAGCCGAGGTTGGCAGGGATGAAACCATGGTGCATGGCCAGCAGACAGATGACCGCCTCGATACTTCCCGAGGCACTGGTGGTATGACCTGTGAAGCCCTTAGTGCTCGACACTGGCGGCATCGAGTTGCCAAAGAGCCGCTGAAGGGCCATGCTCTCACTCTGGTCGTTGTTGGGCGTACCTGTGCCGTGGGCATTCACATAGTCGATGTCCGCAGGCTTCAGGCCAGCCATCGAGAGCGCCTCGTTCATAGCCTGGTAGGCCCCCTCGCCGTCTGCCGAAGAGGCCGTTTGGTGGAAGGCATCACAGGCATTGCCGTAGCCAGTGAGAAAAGCGTGTATAGATGCCTGTCGCCGACGGGCGGATGTTTCCGGTTCCATCACCACATAGGCCGCACCCTCACCAAGATTCAGGCCGGCACGCTGGTCGTCAAACGGCCGGCAACGCTCCTTGTCAAGGATCATCAGCGAACGGAAGCCGTTCAGGTGGAATACCGAGAGGGCCTCCGTACCGCCAGCCACCACAATATCCGCCTCACCAGCTTTCAGCATCTCAGCCCCAAGAATCAAGGCGTTGGCAGCCGAGGAACAGGCGGTAGAGACGGTAGTGAACGTAGCGAAGCAGCCAAAGTAGTCGGCTATCTGCCGAGTATTGTCGCCGCAGGTATGATAGTGTAGGCAGGCGAGGTGCTCGTCAGAGGTGCGCAGGTCGGAAAAATAGCGCTCAGTGATGTCCATCCCAGCCACCGTCGTACCCGAGATGAGAACGATCTTGAGCGATGATTCCGAGTCCGAGAGACCAGCATCATAAAGGGCCTGTCTCACGGCGAGCATACCCATGAGGGCCGTTCGGCTCACCTCGAGACCGGTGTCGATGCCCAGCAGCGTCTTCATCTCGTCGTTGGAGAGGGCTACCTCTCCTACGGGTAGCTCACGGTGAACCGACTGCAGATGACGCATGGCGCCGATGCCTGTCTGTCTGTTTCGCAGGGCATCGAGCACAGCGGCCTTGTCGGTTCCAATGGCGCTGACGATTCCTTCACCTGTGATGGCAATGTTCATTTCTTACGGTTTGCTGTCACGTAGTTGGCAATAGTGCGTACACTCTTAAAAATCTCCTTACCTTCGGCAGGCGAAGCCAGTTTGATACCATAGCGTTTCTCCAGCAACACAATCAGTTCCAGGGCATCGATGGAGTCGAGACCCAGACCATCGTCGCCAAACAAAGGGGCATCGGCATCGATGTCTTCAGGGGTCATCTCTTCGAGGTTAAGTGCTTCGATAAGGCACTTCTTTAACTCTAATATCAATTCTTCCATATCTTTATTTACATTGATTTTGTGGTTACTATTTGCAAGTCTGCCATGAAGTGCTGATCGTCGACGTAGTCGAGCCAGCCACAAACGGCAGACCGAGTGGCCGTGTCGACGAAGGTAGCACGCAGAATGCTCACCATCAGCGCCTCATCGCGACGTGGCAGAATGTAGAACGAAGTCTCACCGTGATAATGATGACGGATGGCTATCTCACCCGTCACGATATTGGGGAGTGTATATACGAACACAGAGGGACTGGGAAAACAGTTGTTCGGGTCGGCGATGGTGTCGAGGTAAGCCCTGTCGGCACTTACCGACGAGGAGTGGTTGAAGAGCACTACCGCCCTATTATCGCCCTCAGCAGCCACGTCATTACCCTCGGCCTGCAACAGTAGTTCGCTGGCCATGAAGCCCAACCGACTCAGGCCGTCCATCTTATAGAATTTGGGATAGTCGCCAACGTACTGACGATAGAGGGCTGTGAGGAGGTCTTTACCTTTACCTTCGACATCAATCTCTTTTCCATCGACCAGTACAGAATCTGGCAGGATAAGAACGGTGTGACCTGTGGCGTGTAATCCGAGGAGTGAGGTATTCTCACTCCATACTCCTTCCTCCTCACCCCTCGAAAAAATCTGCACCGCATTACACCCTCCGAAACCAGAGAGCATCTTCACAAACGAGCGTTTGTCTGTAGACTGATGGGCAGCAGAGAGAGTGACATTTCCTGACACGCCCAACTCTTCAAAGCCGCGGGTGCCAAGGATCGTATGATCATCGAGGGCAGCCATCGAAAGGATGGTCTCCAACACCCCGGCAGCACCCATCGTATGGCCATAATAACCTTTATAGGCATTCACGGGAACTGTGCTTAGGCCAGCCCGCTGAATGGCCACCGACTCCATCTGGTCGTTGAAGATCGTGGCCGTGCCGTGTGCATTGACAAAGGCATACGACGACAGACGATCGTCACCGACCACCGCCGACAGTGCACGATAGGAGCCCTCGCCAGTCTTGATGGGATTACTGATATGCGAGGCATCGTTGCGCACGGCACCGCGGCCGATGGTCCATGCTCCCCCACCCTTACCCAGAATCATCGTAGCTGCCGCCTCACCAAGGTTCAGTCCCATGCGTTCCATGTCAAACGGCCGGCACATTTCTGGCGAGAGGGCCTTGAGCGACTGGAAGCCTGAGACGATGAAACGACTCTGACTGTCGGCTCCACAAACAACGGCATACTCATAGGCACCAATAGTTAGCAGGCGCGATGCCAGGATCAGGGCCGACAGGCCTGAGGTGCAGGCATTGCACACGACAATGGGTTCGGTGGTAAACCCTAATGCCTTGGCGATATGAACGGCACTGTCGGCAGGCGACTGTACAGACTCCTCTACGGCAACCGTCTGATGGGTAGTGCCAGACGTGAGCAGTTCCACGTCGGCTTTGGTGGTGCTGAGAATGAAGACAACATCTGGCTGAGACACGTCGAGGGTGGTCTGTGAGAGAGCCTGACGAACAGAGGTGACCGCCATCGACTCAAAGCGTGAGAGACCGTCGACGAGAAACTGCGACTCCTGCTCTTTAGAAAAGAGCGAGGCGGTGAGCTGTTCATCTGGCAGTAACCATCGCCTGTCGTTGCGCGCCAACGCAGAACGGCCTGCCTTCACAGCACGGTAGTTCTCTGCCGTCGTCGCTCCCAAAGGAGATAATATATTATCTGCTACCTTATAAACCATCAACCAGCCCCTATTATTCTCTGTAAACCGTAAACTATAAAGTATAAACTATAAACTAAAGTCCTGTACCTTCAACGCCCCAGCGTTTCTTCCATTCGAGATAGAAGGGCGGGTTATCCCATACCAGCTGGTATTCAAAGTCCATAAACACCTGTACAGAGTGGCCTGTTGCAATCAGGCTCTCGTCCGTCGTGTCGTAGATTTCGTAGTCGAAAATTACCTTGGCAGAGATCGTAGGACGGTAGATGATGTCAATGCGTGGCCGCATGCCGTAGCGGATGGGCTTCTTATACTGGATCGTCTGCTCCACGATGGGCGCATAGTAGCCATGTTCTACATAGCCCATGTAGGTCAGGTCGTACTTCGCCCCGAAAGCCTCACGAGCATCTTCAAAATACAAGGCATAGGCACCATGCCACACCACGTTCATCATATCGATCTCGCTGAAGCGGATCACCAGCTCCTTCGAAACCTTCAGTTTTCCCTCTGCCGTTACACTCCTATGCCGCATCACTCCGTACGCTAATCTTTATCTCCGTAGTGAGCAGTTCCTTGCCCTCGCAGGTGACGGTAGCCCGGGCCAACGTCATGCCAAACACCTCGCTCACGATGTCGACGGTAGTAGTGATGGCCTGTCCTACGGCCGGCAGACTGTTGATGACAAGTTTCCTCACGGCACCAATCACGCCGATGGTGATGCCGTTGCCCTGGATGTATTTGTTCACAAAACCGATGCGGGCAGCACAGGTCTGCGCCACGTTCTCAATGAGACCGCTGGCAGAGAAGCGACCGTCGTCAACGAAGATGTTATCGTCAGCGATGGTTGTCTCTGAAATCGTCGTGACCTCGTTGATAGTCGTCAGCGTTCCGATCATCACAAACGGCTCCTGCTGGGGCAACAACTCATGGACGTCGATCTGACGCAGAAATTCTTCTGAATATGTTTTCATTTCACTCATCTTTCCAAAAATCAAAATAGTTATACCATTGTGTAGGATAGCGACTCAACTGCCGCTCCAGCTCTGCCACATACCCTTTCAGCAGCTGTTCTGCCTGTTGCCGGCGCGAGGCGGTCTTGTCGTAGGGTAACGGCGTGACATAGATTGTGTACTGCCGCGTCGCGGTCTTCATCACGTTCACCGCCAGCACGTCGAGTCCTCGCATGGCTGCCACCGTGAAAGGTCCCATGGGGAACTGTGCCTCTCGACCCAGGAACGTCCTCGTGAGCACTTTCTTCGACCCCCAGATACGGTCCCCGGGGATGCTCACAATCTCACCGTCGCAAAGGGCGCGGTCGATCTCAAACATATGACTCATATCCTCGCGGATGGGGATCATACGGATGTTCGTATGGGCAAACAGGCGATTGCGGTTCTCCATGACCGACGCCTTCTCGCCAAAGAAAACGATGGCGTTGAAGGGTTTCGTCTCAGCCTTAAGCGAATAGCCGGCAATCTCGTAGTTGCCCATGTGCGAACTCAACTGCACGAAACCGGCTTCTTGCCCCGCCAGTCGCAGCCAATGCTCATGACCCTCTATCCGTATGTCGAATGACTTGCCGGCATACATCGCGAACTTGTCGATCACAACCTGTGCGAAAAGGCAGTGATTCTGATAGGTATGCCAGAAGGCTCTTAGCAGTGACTCGTGATAGCACTTGCGGAAGTAGCGGTAGATGAACTTGAAGCCTGGACGGAAGAGACATGGCGGCACCACAAAGACATTGGCGAAGATATAGACACACCTGACATCGATCCTTCGCAATATCCCAATCAGCCAACGATGCATCAGCCCATTGCCGTAGGTCGTACCATCCCATTGTTTCTCACTCATTACTACAGCGATCGCAAATTCACGTTTCAGTTCTTCACTTATTTACCTTTTCCTCGATGTAGTCACAGAACTGACGTAGCGTGGTCACGCCGACCATCTCTTCCGGCTTAATCTTAAAACCGAAGTTCTTTTCCACGATGACGACGATGTCTACGAAGTCGAGGCTGTCAATACCCATATCCTCCTTCAGTGTGGCATCGTCGTTGATTTTCTCCTCGTCGATCTCGAGGTCGTCGATGAGGAATGCCCTCACCTTCTCTTCAATTTCTTGTCTTGACATATAAAATAAATTATTGTTTGATTACATTATTTCCTCCTCTTCAACTTTTCCTCTTTTCGCCTACCACAAGGATGGAGTGACCTTGGCCAAGGTGGTCGTAGATATGCTCCACCTCGAGGCCCGCCTCACGGATACACATCTCCATGTCCTCGGTGTTGTACATTTTCGAGTTGCCGTTGGCGAGGGCTGCAAAGTAAAGGCTCGTCATGGTGAGACAGAAGGCCGCTGGTTCATAGCGCTGACGGTCCCAAAGGGTCTCCATGATATAGATGCGCGTCGCTGGGGTCATCGCCGCCTTCGCCCGACGCAGAATGCCCACGATCTCGTCCATCGAGAAGCAGTCGAGGAACTGACTCATCCAGATGGCGTCGAGCCCGCCCTCTCGCTGAGGGAACAGTGCCTTTGGGTCGAGCAGGTTGATGCCATGGCCGCAGATGCGCTCAGCACCGGGCTTACCCTTGACATACGTCTGCATCAGTCCGATCTGCTGCGGCAGGTCAAGGATAGTCACCTCCACATCCTGGCTGTAGCCCACGCACTGCAGGGCCCACTTTCCGGTATTTCCGCCAACATCGTAGAGAGAACGTACGTGATGCTCATCAAAGATGATCTTCAGCGCCTCCGGGAACGACGAGTCGCTATAGAAATGGTCAAAGCCAAACCAGCTCTTCTGTACCTGCGGCGGCAGGCTCGACAGGCCCTCGTAGATCGTCGGCCAGGACCCGAAGTGCTTCAGTCCTTCGGGGTTCCCGTTCTGTAGTGCCTCCTCCAGATGGAACCACCCTTCGTAGTTCACATCATGATTGAAGTCGAGGTTTACCCGGGTGGCCGGGTCTTGCAATAGGAACCAGCCCGTCTTTGAGATCGTATAGCGCTCTGTCTTCGGGTCTACAAGAACGGTACCGATGCAGAGCGAGGCCTCCAGGAGGCACTTCACAGCATAGTCAGAGAGCCCTGTCTGTCGACATACCTCCTGACGAGTTAACCCATTGTCGGCATCACGGAGCAGGTCGAGTATGCCCCATTTCACCATCAACCGAGATGCCTGGAAGACGACCGGTCCCCAGGCAATAAACTCAGCCAGCCGCTGCGCCTCACGGGCCGACAGCTGTTCTTTGGTGTACACTTTCTCTAAAGCCGGACTTAACTTCATTCCCTAACCTTTCTTATTACTAAAGCCGAATTAGTGCCGCCGAAGCCGAACGAGTTGCTCAGCACGGTGTTCACCTCCATATCGATCGTCTTGGCGGTGATATTCAACTTCTCAGAATACTCGTCAGGCGTCTCAAAGTTGATGTTGGGTGCCACAAACGAGTGCTGCATCATCAAAACAGAATAGACCACCTCCGACGCGCCTGCCATCCAGCACTCATGCCCCGTCATCGACTTTGTCGAACTAATAAGTGCACGCTGGCCCTTAAACATCCGTCCTAAAGCCATCGCCTCATACATATCGCCCTGGAGGGTCGAGGTGGCATGGGCGTTGATATAGTCGATATCATCAAGTGAGATACCAGCATCCTCTACGGCACGGCTCATAGCGAGCACGCTTCCGATGTCACTGGGTTCTGAGATTCCACCACCGTTACTGCTAAAGCCGTAGCCGATGACCTCGGCCAGGATTGTGGCCCCGCGGGCGACGGCATGGTCATAGTCCTCGAGTACGAGGGCTGCAGCACCGCCGCTGGGAATCAGTCCGTCGCGGTCTTTATCGAAGGGCCGGCTGGCCTTCATCGGTTCGTCCATACGCACGGAGAAGGCGTTGAGGGCATCAAATGAAGCCATCGAGTAGTAATTCGTCTCCTGTGCGCCGCCGCAGAGCACCATGTCCTGCAAACCCTGACGGATGAGCATCATACCCAGTCCGATGGAATGGCTGCCGCTGGCACAGGCCGCACTGATAGTGAAGTTCACGCCTCGCAGATGGAAGATTGTACTGAGGTTCATGTTCACCGTTGAGTTCATCGACTGGAAGATCAGCCCGTAGCCCAGCATCGCCGTATCATGCTTCTCGTCCATGATCTTCGATGACTCGATGACGGGCTTTGCCGACGAGTCGTTTCCAAAGATACAGCCCACTTCGTTTTGTCGCAGATAGTCATCGTCGACGCCAGCCTGCTCGAACGCCTGTCGGGCGGCCATATATGCATACTGTGCCTCCTCCGACATGCCTGCACGAGTGTGACGGTCGAGCATCTGCTTGGTGATAACAGGAGTCTCGACGATACCCTTCAGTCCACTGCGATAGCCGTATGTCAGACGGTCTTGGTCAAGGCCGATACCCGACTTTCCTTGATAAAGGGATTCCTTCACCGAGGCCAGGTCTGTGCCCAGACACGACCAGATGCCCATCCCCGTTATGACAACTCTCTTCATCTATAAACCGTAAACTTAAGTATACAGTCCGCCGTTGATATTGATCACTTCACCTGTGATATAAGCAGCCTCGTCTGAGGCGAGGAAGGCAGCCAGTGCAGCCACCTCCTCTGGCGTGCCAAAGCGTCCTGTGGGAATCATCTTCTTCAGTTCGTCTACGGGCAGGCCTTTGGTCATATCGGTCTCGATGAACCCCGGGGCGATAGCATTCACGGTAATATTGCGGGGGGCCACCTCCTGCGCCAGAGCCTTCGTGGCTCCAATAACGGCAGCCTTCGCTGCACTGTAGTTCGTCTGACCCGGCAGACCCTTCACACCCGAGAGCGATGCCATGTTGATGATGCGTCCGCCACGCTTGCGGGGCATCATGTGCTTCAGCAAATGGCGTGTCACATAGAAGTAGCCGTTGAGCGTCGTGTCAAGCACCTTGTGCCAGTCCTCGTCGGGCATCATAAACATCACATTGTCGCGGCGGATGCCGGCATTGTTCACCAGTACACCGAACCAGTCATCGGGATGCAACTGCTCCCACCCTGTCAGCGCCGTCTCGATAGCTTGGGGATCAGAGGTGTCGAAGGGCAGTAGCTCGCACGTGCCACCCTGGGCCTGAATCTCGTCTGCCACACCCTGGGCTGCCTCACGGTTGCTCAAGAAATTAATCACTATCGGCCATCCTGCCGAGGCCAGGCGCAGCGCGATGGCCTTTCCGATACCACGGGATCCACCCGTTATTAATGCATATTTCATTCGTTTTATATTAAAATTTTTGCAAAAGTAAGCATTTTCTTGCAATTATGAATCAAAAAAAGGAATAATTATATGCTTTAATCAGAATTTTTGCTTATCTTTGCCTCAAAATTTGTGCCACTAACCAAATAAAGTCATAATAAATGGAACAACAAAAACGTTACGGTCATTTCGACGACCAGCATCGCGAGTATGTCATCACAGACCCGCAGACCCCGTGGCCTTGGATCAACTATCTGGGCAATGAGGATTTCTTCTCACTCATCAGTAACACCGCCGGCGGCTATTCTTTCTATAAGGATGCCAAGTTTCGCCGCATCACGCGCTATCGCTACAACAACGTGCCCATGGACAACGGCGGCCGATATTTTTACATAAAGGATGGTGATACCGTGTGGAACCCAGGCTGGAAACCATGCAAGACACCGCTCGACTTCTATGAGTGCCGCCACGGCATGAGCTATACACGCATCACGGGCCGTAAGCACGACGTAGAGGCCAGCGTGCTCTTTTTCGTACCGCTGAAGAAATGGTGCGAGGTTCAGAAACTTACACTGAAGAACCAAAGTCAGAAGGTGAAGCAACTGAAACTCTTCTCGTTCGAGGAGTGGTGTCTCTGGAATGCCGCTACTGACATGGAGAATTTCCAGCGTAACTTCTCTACAGGAGAAGTGGAGATCGAGGGCTCAACCATCTATCACAAGACCGAATATCGCGAACGTCGTAACCACTATGCCTTCTACCACGTGAACTCAGAGATACAAGGCTTCGACACCGACCGCGAGACCTTCATAGGCCTCTACAACGAGTTTGCCGACCCGCAGGCCGTCATGGAAGGCCGTCCGCGCAATAGTCACGCTCACGGCTGGAGCCCTATCGCCTCGCACTACATCGAGGTGACATTGCAGCCAGGCGAACAGAAAGACTTCATCTTCCTGCTCGGTTATGTCGAGAACGAACAGGACGAGAAGTTTGAGGCCCCGCAGGTAATCAACAAGAAGAAGGCGCACGCACTGATTGATGAACTCAATACCAACGAGAAGGTTGACAAAGCCTTTGCCGAACTGTGCCAGTACTGGGATGCCCTTTTAAATATATATAAGGTAAAGACCAGCAACGACAAGCTCGACCGAATGGTGAACATCTGGAACCAGTACCAGTGCATGGTCACCTTCAACTTCTCGCGTTCAGCCTCGTTCTTCGAGAGCGGTGTGGGCCGCGGCATGGGCTTCCGCGATTCCAACCAGGACCTCGTGGGCTTCGTCCACCAGATACCACCGCGCGCCCGCCAACGCATCATCGACATCGCTTCCACACAGTTCCCCGACGGTGGCTGCTACCACCAGTATCAGCCGCTCACCAAACGAGGCAACAACGATATCGGAGGCGGCTTCAACGATGATCCCTGCTGGCTCATCTTCGGTACCGTGGCCTACATCAAGGAGTCGGGCGACTTCTCCATCCTCGACGAGATGGTACCTTTCGACAACCAGCCCGGCACCGAGGTGACGCTCTTCGAGCATCTGAAAGTGTCGATGGACCACGTTATTAAGAACCTCGGTCCCCACATGCTGCCCCTCATCGGTCGTGCCGACTGGAACGACTGCCTGAACCTGAACTGTTTCTCGTGGGATCCCAACGAATCGTTCCAGACCACAGAGAATGTCTCCGAGGGCACGAAGGCCGAGAGCCTCATGATCGCAGGCCTTTTCGTCGTCACCGGCAAGGACTACGTCGCTCTCTGCAAGAAGATTGGCAAGACTGATGAAGCCGAGCGTATGCAAAAGGCCGTCGATGCCATGGTCGAGGCAGTGAAGAAGCACGGCTGGGACGGCGAGTGGTATCTCCGTGCCTACGACTTCTACGGCAATAAGATTGGCTCTCACGAGTGCGACGAGGCTAAGATCTTCATCGAGTCGCAGGGCTGGTGTACGATGGCAGAGATCGGTGCCAACGAAGGAATGGTAGCCAAGTCGCTCGACTCGTGCAAGAAGTACCTTGAGTGCGAGCACGGCATGGTACTCAACAATCCCGCTTTCACGAAATACATTTATGAATACGGCGAAATCAGTTCATACCCAGAGGGTTATAAGGAGAATGCCGGTATCTTTTGTCACAATAATCCGTGGGTCATCATCGGCGAGTGCATCGCAGGTCGCGGCAACGATGCCTGGAGCCATTATGCCAAGATTCTACCCTCGTACGTCGAGGAGAAATACCAGACGCTGCACAAGGTGGAGCCCTACGTGAACTGTCAGATGGTAGCCGGTAAGGATGCCTTCCGCCCCGGCGAAGGCAAGAACTCATGGCTCACGGGTACCGCCGCATGGATGTGGTATACCGTGTCGGAGTTCATCCTCGGCATCAAGCCCGACTACGACGGCATCCGCATCGACCCCTGCCTACCCGAGACCGCTGGCGACTACAACGTACAACGTAAGTTCCGCGAGGCCGAGTACGACATCACCATCCACCCCAACGGACAGCAGAAGGGCGTGAAGCAAGTCGTCGTCGACGGTCATCCCATCGACGGCAATGTCATCCCCTATGCGCCCGGCAAGCACATGGTCGAAGTGACGATGTAGGGTGGGCTCATACACATGAACAATAAAACTCGACGATAATGAACAAACGAATGCTGATGGTGGGCGCATGCGCCTCACTCCTGTCACTACTTTCAGCCTCGCTCCTGCTGACGGCTTGTAGCAAACATCCCAGCGAGGAGCTCTCAGCCAAGGCCGCCCAGCTCTTGGAGGACTCCCGCAAAGCGCGAGACTTCCAGCGGATCTTCGCCCAAGCCGACAGTTTGGAGCGCGACGGCAGCCTCACCCAGGCCAGAGCATACTACTGGAGAGGCTATGCCAGCGATCGCACAGACCGTAAACGCATGGCTGAGTTCTACTTCAACACAGGCCTCAGCGCCGCCCTTGCCACCAGCAGCGACGACCCCGATATACTGGCTAAAATCGCCTCGCACCTGACCAACCTGCTTATGGTGCGGGGCGACTACGAGGCGGCCCTCAAGGCAGCTAGGCCGGTCGTCGCCCGATTAGAGGAACTGCAGTGCGACACTACCAGCGACTACGTCAATCTGCTTATCTACATCGGCTGCTGCCAGGCAGGACTCGGCAAGTCGGGCAGCGCCACAGCCGACGGTTTCGACAAGGCCTATCAGAAGCACCTCGACAACGTGAAGAAGAACCACACCGACGAGGCCTACAAGAACGCCATCGCCGGACTCATCAACATCACGCATGCCTTTATCCACACCGAGAACTACCGCGACGGCGAGAGCTGGAACGGTCGTTTCAGCGAGATGCTCAACGAGTATGAGCAGCGCCCAGGCATCGACGGCGACTACGTAGACAAGCAGGTGGCGCGCTACAACCTCTATCAAGCGCAGACGCTTGAGGGACTGGGGCGCACGGTCGAGGCTGCCAAGGCCTTCGACGCCTTCCGCACCACCCAGTTTGCCACCACCCCCGAAGGCCGCATCATGGCCAACGACTACCTCTTCGCCGCCCAGCGATGGGGCGAGGCTGCCGACAACTACCAGAGCCTCGACGCCCTGCTCGCACAGCAGGGAGGCATGAACCTCGAGAACATCCGTGACTTGCTGCTGAAGAAGTACCAGGCCAACCTCCAGGCCGGCCGGCGCGACTCTGCCGCCGCCGTGAGCATGCTCATCTGCGACTCTATCACTGGCGCCTTCGCCAAGGCCAAGCACGTGGATGCCGAGGAGCAGGCTACCATCGTGCGAAAGGTGGAAGAGGTAGGGGCCCAGCAGGTGACCGACGCGCGGCGCAAGCAGCTCGAAGAGCTCTGTTTGTTCGCATTGGTTCTCCTCCTCGTCGTGGGTTATGTCATCTACCGTCGCTACCGCCATCACCTCTTACATAAAGCCCACGACGAACTGCGTGAAGACTACGGACAGCTGGAGGCTACGGCCACCGAACGGTCGCGCACGGCCACCGAGCAGCGCCTCGCCGCAGCCATGCAGGAGTATGTCGCACACCAGCCACAGACACGGCGCGACGACCTCACCCTGCTCGTCGCCCAGACACCTGGCACGATGGCCGGAGGCAGCTTCTGTGAGACCATCCAGCAGGGCAACACCCTACTCTTCGCCATCGGCAGCGCCACAGGCAAGGGGGTAGCCGCTGCCACCACGTCGGCCATGGCGTGGGCACAGTTCCGCACCGCTGCAGCCATCACTTCGGCCCCCGAGACCATCGTCACGGCCGTGAGCGAGGCTATCGCCGACAGCAAGCACCTACCCGTGCGCCTCTTCGTCGGCGCACTCAACCTCACCAACGGTGAGCTCAACTACAGCAATGCCGGTAACAACACGCCGCTGCTCATGGCCGACGAGCTCGCCCTGCTGACCGACGATGACAGCATGCCCGCAGGCTCTCACCTCGGCACCGTCTACAAGGCCTGCACCACCACCCTCGACAAGGGGAAGTTCCTGTTCCTCTATGCCAACGGCGTTGCCGAGGCCACCGATACCAATGGCAAGCCCCTCGGCGACAACCACCTACGCGGCATGGCGCTCCAGACAGCAAAGATCGACCCCAGTCCAGAGCCTTTCTTCAGCCACATCCAGAAAGCCATCGCTGGCTATACCGGCGCCAGACCTCAAGTCAGCGACATCACGTTCATAGTCATCGCCCGCAAATAGAAAAAACTTCCAGGCCCGAGTAAGCATCTTTCCCCTTTCATATTATCCCCTATAAGAGGCTACAATATGAAGGGTAGATGGTACGACGGGAAAACCTAGCACCTTTCTCCTGCACTCCTCACCACGGTAACGAGGCAAAATTAATGCAATTCATTGTAGAAAACTGTACCTGAATCACTCCTCACTATCGAAGAGGTTCTGGATTTCGTTGATCTCATCCGCATCAAACCATTTCGAGAGCTTCTCCTGTGCACTGGCGATGATGTCGGGGTCGACGCCCGTCCATACCTTCTTCAGCACATAGAGCAGCACGGCCAAATCATCGGTGAGTCCGGCGATGGGTATGGCGTCAGGGATGACGTCAAGCGGACTGATCATATATCCAAGGGCACCGATGATGATGGCCTTGTCGGCTTTGCTCACCTTATCGCTCTGCAGCGTATAGTACAAGATAAGGGCGGCATATACCAGCTTGGCACCGGCACGCTTGGCTATACGCGAGACCTTCTCAACAAATTCACTCTGCGAAAATTTGTTGGCGTAATTCATAAAATCGGGTAATTCCATATTCATATTTTCTTTAACTCATAATTCATAATTCACAGTTAGCTGCGCATGCGACAGCAGTAACATATTTTTCATTCTTCATGCTTGTTAATCCTAATCACCCTGATGCCCGTATGGGAGGGATGCTCTTTGAGGTACTGCCAGAGCGTCATGGGCTCCTCTACCACCTTCTTGTGCAGCTGCGAGGCATTGAGCAGGTGGAGGTTGCCGTTGCGCCATACGGCAAAGCCCAGGTGAGCGATGTCGAGACCTGCCTTCTTGCAGGTGATGGCAATGATATCGCCGTCGCGCACGACACGGCGCAACTCGGCGCTCCGTCCGACCCTCGACTTTGGGATGAACCTGAACTTCTGTCCAGACAACTGCTGCTCCATATGCCGGATGCTCTCTACATACGCCGAATGGCGGCGCAGGGCCTGATAGCTCTCGGGATGGCGGCTCATATAGTTGACGCAGACAGTCTGAACATCGGTAAACGGCGGGTTGGGCTGTTGTATCTCGCTGACGAGGCCCGTCGTGGTGTTCTGGGTAATCCATTCCGTGAAGTAATGGATGCGGCTGGGGTATCCGTCGACGACGCCATGGCGATAGCGCATGTCTGTGAGGGCCTTGAGGAAAGCCTGCCAGGAGTACTTCCTGCGATAGGTGCACTGTGTGAGGGCGGTGACCGTCTCTACGAGCGTGGTACAGTCGAGCTGCCGCGTGTTCACCACCAGCCGCTCAACCCCATCGGTCTCGAGCGTATGCGCCACATAGGGCACGCCAAGGAACTGCCGGGCGAAGAACAGCGGGATGGAGGTACCGGCAGGCTGTCGGCGCACCTCGCTAAGCAGGCGGCAGACAGTGATGCTGTCGGACTTCTGGCAGACAGGTGGCTGCACCTTGCCCTGCGCCGCCACCGCCAGAGCAGCCCACACTCCAATCATCATCAACATCAATCTTTTCATAACATCAACCGTTACTTAAAACTTCCCCAGAATCCTATCCATCGCCCAGTTGACGGGTGTGGCTGAGATGCTGGTACACGTACAGACGGAGAGCCCCTGCAGATGCTCAATCACTTGCTTGATGAGCGGGTACTGCACATAAGGTGGGTTTTCGACCATGATATTCTCGTCGCCCTCACTGGTCTGCAGGCGAATGGGGTTATAGTCGAAGACAGAGAAGCTGACGAGCCCCTCGGTGCCGATGATCTCGATACAGTCTTCGCGGGCACTCTCGTGGGCCACATAGCACCACGAGCCGCTACCAGGCACACCGTCCTCGAAACGGAAGCAGGCACTCACGGAGTCCTCTGCCTCATAGTATCCGCCTCTGTTGGCCCTGATGCCGCGCGCCTCGAGGATCACGCCGAACATATCCTGCAGGAGGTCGAGCTGATGGGGCGCCATGTCGTAGAAATAGCCGCCGCCGGCAATCTCGGGCTGCAGGCGCCAGGGCAGCGGCGCGTGGTTGCGGATGGCCTCAGCATCGGCATCGCGCAACGGCTCGGTATATCGTATCTGCACGTTCAGAATCTTCCCTATCCTACCGCTCTGCACTATTTGCTTCACGCGCTGGAAGTAAGGCAGGTATCGGCGGTAGTAAGCCACGAAACAAGGTATGCCCGTCTGCTCAGAGATGCGGTTGATGCGGGCGCAGTCGTCGTAGCTCGCCGCTAGGGGTTTCTCTACATAGACCGGCTTGCCGGCCTTCATGGCCATGATGGCGAAGGTGGCATGGCTGGCCGGCGGGGTGGCCACGTAGACAGCATTCACGTCGGGATCGTCGATGAGCTCCTGCGCATCGGTGTACCATTTCCTGATGCCATGCTCCTCGGCATAAGCGCGCGCACGCCGTTTGGTGCGACTCATCACCGCCACGACGTGCGAGCCCTCGACCTCGCTGAAGGCCGGGCCGCTCTTACGCTCCGCCACGTCGCCGCAACCGATGAATCCCCATTGTAATATCTTCATATGTGTGCGTTACCATTATATTTGGGTGCAAAGATAAATATTTTAATTGAACATCGAACATTGAACATTGAACATTTTAAATACGTTTTAATTAAATTAACGTACTCTGCGGCAAGAAAATCGATAAACGTCTATCATAAATCGTAAATAATCACTATCTTTGCACGCAAAAAACAACAAGCAATATGGAAAAAGACAAGGACGACATCCTTCTGAAAGACCGTAGCAGCAGGGGCTGCATCAGCGCCGGCTACCGTCTGTACATGTCAAACTTCAAGCGCATCTTCCACTCCTCGTGGCTAGCAGCCATCGCATTTGCGGTGGTGACGAGCATTGGCGGCACGATGATGATCCTGCGGCCGCAGCTGGCCCTGGTCATCCTGACGGTAACCTCGATCATCGAGGCACTGTTCATCACCTACGGCTTCACGGTGTTGAAGCAGCATCAGCAGGCAGGCACCATCGGCTGCCCCCCCCACTGGTACAGTTTCGATACCCAGATTTTCGTCAGGACGCTGAAGGCCTGGCTCTGCATGATTGCTATCGTATTCGTCGTCGGCGTGGTTATAGGATTTGCCAGCGTGCTGGTGGGCAAGTTCCTATCGACCTACACGGCCCTCGGCACTACACTGCTGATGGTGCTGGTGGCAACGGTCTTCGCCCTGCCACTTTTCTATACCTACATCCGCTATATCCTGACCGACGGCACGGGTTTCTGGCGCACCATCGCCAGCCACTACGGCACTGGGCTGCGCCGATGGGGATTCATCTTCCTCGTGATCTTCATGACAACACTCATCGGATGGGTGTGTTATATCATAACCTCGCTCCCCGCCATCATCCTGTCGATGGCAGGCAACGAGGCGAACATGGGTTTGCTGGCCGGCGACCCCAACGGCCTGCCCTCCTACATCGGCTGGATGTCTGCGATCGTGTTCCTCTTAATCGGGTTCATACAGGCCTACGTACTGCTGTCGTTCCTCTTCCCATTATACTATATGTATGGCGCGATAGAAGCCCACGAACAAGAGAAGAACAAATTTAACAAATCATCGTTATGAAAAGAATCCTCTTTATCGACCGCGACGGCACCCTCATCAAGGAGCCGGCCGACGAACAAATCGACGCCTTCGAGAAACTAACATTCGTGCCAGGCGTGATACGCAACCTTGCATTCATCCGCGAAAAGCTCGACTTTGAGTTTGTCATGGTGAGCAACCAGGATGGTCTAGGCACCGAGGCCTTCCCCGAAGACACCTTCTGGCCAGTACACAACTTCATTATTCAGACGCTGGCAGGCGAAGGCATCACCTTCGACGCGGTACTCATCGACCCCCACTTTCCCGAGGACAACGCTCCCACGCGCAAGCCTGGCATCGGCATGGTGGAGAAATATCTGAACAATCCCGACTACGACATCGCCAACTCGTACGTGATCGGCGACCGCGAGACTGATAGAATCTTTGCTCGAAACATCGGCTGCAAATCTCTGATTCTGAGCGACGAATATATGTCATGGAGTAAAATAGCAGAACTACTGTTTGCCGGTGAGCGCACTGCCGAGATCAAACGCACAACGAAGGAAACCGATATCCACGTTAAGGTGAATCTCGACGGTACGGGCCGCTGTGACATCGAAACCGGACTGGGATTCTTTAACCACATGCTGGAGCAGATAAGCAAGCATGGCATGATAGACCTTACAATCCACACTAAGGGCGACCTCGACGTGGATGAGCACCACACGATAGAAGACACGGCCATCGCCTTGGGCCAGTGCCTGCTGACGGCCCTGGGCAGCAAGCGCGGCATCGAGCGCTACGGCTACAGCCTACCCATGGACGACTGTCTTTGCAGCGTCGCCCTCGACTTCGGCGGCCGTCCTTGGCTGGTATGGGATGCCACCTTCAAGCGCGAGAAAATCGGAGAGATGCCAACCGAAATGTTCTTACACTTCTTCAAGTCGCTGAGCGATGCGGCGAAGATGAACCTGAACATCAAGGCCGAAGGCGAGAACGAACACCATAAGATAGAAGGCATCTTCAAGGCCCTGGCACGGGCGATAAAAATGGCCGTAAGGCGCGACATCTACCACTATGAGCTGCCCTCAACGAAAGGATTGTTATAGATTTCTGACGAAAATTTGGCCGTTTCAGAAATTATTCGTAACTTTGCAGCCCATTATATAAATAAGGTAAAGAGATGATAACAGTAACAAATCTGCAGATACAGTTTGGAAAGAAGATCCTGTATAAGGACGTCAACTTGAAATTCACGAGTGGTAACATCTACGGCATCATCGGCGCCAACGGTGCCGGCAAATCGACCCTGCTCCGCGCCATCAGCGGCGAACTGGAGCCCAACAAGGGAACGGTGGAGATGCAGCCGGGTGAGCGCCTGAGCGTGCTGGAGCAGGACCACTTCAAATACGACCAATACTCCGTGATGGACACAGTACTGATGGGGCATAAGCCCATGTGGGACAACATGAAGGAGCGCGAAGCCCTCTACAGCAAGGCCGAGATGAGCGAGGAAGACGGTAACCGTGCCGCCGAGTTGGAGATGGCCTTCGCCGAAATGAACGGCTACGAGGCCGAGAGCGAGGCAGCCCAGCTACTACAGAACCTCGGTGTGAAAGACAGTCAGCACTACAAGCAGATGGCCGAGATCTCGAACAACGAGAAGGTGCGCGTGATGCTGGCCAAGGCCCTCTTCGGGCGCCCAGACAACCTGTTGCTTGACGAGCCCACCAACGACCTCGACCTCGACACCGTGCAGTGGCTCGAGGAATACTTGTCGAACCTGGAGCAGTGCGTTCTCGTGGTGAGCCACGACCGTCACTTCCTCGACGCCGTGTCGACACAGACCGTCGACATCGACTTCGGAAAGGTGACACTTTTCTCGGGTAACTACTCATTCTGGTACGAGAGCTCACAGTTAGCCCTACGCCAGGCCCAGAACCAGAAGCTCAAGGCCGAGGAGAAGAAGAAACAGCTGGAGGAGTTTATCCGCCGCTTCTCTGCCAATGTGGCAAAGTCGAAACAGACAACCTCGCGCAAGAAGATGCTGGAGAAGTTGAACGTAGAAGAGATCACGCCGTCGACCCGTAAGTACCCCGGCATTATCTTCCAGATGGAGCGCGAGCCGGGCACACAGATCCTTGAGGTGGAAGGACTGAAGGCTGTCGATGCAGACGGAACGGTGCTCTTCGATGACGTGACCTTCACCATCGAGAAGGGACAGAAGACCGTTTTCCTCTCGCACAACCCCAAGGCCATGACCGCCCTCTTCGAGATCATCAACGGCAACCGCGAGGCCGATGCAGGCACCTACAAATGGGGCGTGACCATCACCACAGCCTATCTGCCACTCGACAACACGTCGTTCTTCCAGAGCGAGATGAACCTCGTAGACTGGCTCTCACAGTGGGGTCCGGGCAACGAGGTGACGATGAAGTCGTTCCTCGGACGCATGCTCTTCAAGGAAGAGGATGTGCTGAAGCACGTCAACGTACTCTCTGGCGGCGAGAAGATGCGGTGCATGATTGCCCGCATGCAGCTGAAGAACGCCAACTGCCTCATCCTCGACACCCCGACAAACCACCTCGACCTTGAGAGCATCCAGGCCTTCAACAACAACCTGATACAGTTTAAAGGCAATATCCTCTTCGCCTCGCACGACCATGAGTTCATCAACACCGTGGCCGACCGCATCATCGAACTGACGCCGAAGGGCACCATCGACAAGCTGATGAGCTACGACGACTATATTTACGACGAGCAGATCAAGGCAAAGAAAGAAGAGCTCTACGCCTGATGGCACAGAATTTGCATAGACACTTGCAGTGTAATTAAATCAAAGCTATTATGACAGAAAAAGATATTCAAATTGAAGACGAGGAGACGAAAAAAGAGGCTCCTGTCAACGATGCTGACAAAGAGGCAGAAAAGAACGTAAGTGAAAAGGCCAGCGCCGACACTCAAGAAGAAGAAGAGCAGGACTCGCTTGAGAAGGCCCAGAAGGAGATAGAAGAGCTGAAGACCCAACTGCTCTACAAGGCAGCCGAATTCGACAACTACCGTAAACGCACGCTCAAAGAGCGGGCCGAGCTGATACTCAACGGCGGTGAAAAATTCATCACGGCAGTGCTGCCCATCATCGACGACATGGAGCGCGCCATCGACAACGGCGAGAAGACCGACGACCCCGAGGTGCTGCGCGAGGGCATGATCCTGATTCACCAAAAATTCATGAAGACCCTTGAAGCCCAAGGCGTGACGAAAATCGACACCGAGAACGCCGATTTCGACACTGACGTGCACGAGGCCGTAGCCATGGTGCCAGGCATGGGCGACGACAAGAAGGGCAAGGTAATCGACTGCCTGCAACAGGGATACAAACTAAACGACAAGGTGATCCGTCACGCGAAGGTTGCCGTAGGACAGTGATAATTGACAATAGACAATTTAATGGCACAGAAAAGAGACTACTACGAGGTACTTGGGGTCGAGAAGACCGCCTCGGAAGACGAGATCAAGAAGGCATACCGCAAGATAGCCATCAAGTACCACCCCGACCGCAATCCGGGTGACAAGGAAGCAGAGGAGAAATTCAAGGAGGCCGCAGAGGCCTATAACGTGCTGCACGACCCGAAGACCCGCCAGCAGTACGACCAGTTCGGCTTTGCCGGTCCTGGCTCGGGCGGATTCGACTTCAGCGGATTCGGAGGTGCCTCGATGAACATGGACGACATCTTCTCAATGTTCGGCGACATCTTCGGCGGTCACGGTTTCGGAGGCTTCGGCGGTTCGCGCCGCCCGCAGCAGCATCGCGGCAGCGACCTCCGCCTGAAGGTGAAGCTTTCGCTGGAAGAGATCAACAAAGGCGTTACAAAGAAGTTCAAGGTGCGCAAGGATGTCCCCTGCCCCCACTGCAGCGGCTCTGGAGCCGAGGCCGGCAGTGGCAAGGAGACCTGTCCCACCTGTCACGGACAGGGTGTCATCACCCACACCACGCAGAGCATCTTCGGCATGATGCAGCAGCAGAGCATCTGCCCCACCTGCAACGGTGAGGGCCAGGTGATCAAGAACAAGTGCAAGCACTGTGGTGGCACCGGTATCGAGAAAGGCGAGGAGGTCGTCGAAATCAATATCCCCGCAGGTGTGGCAGAGGGCATGGTGGTGAACGTACCCGGCAAGGGAAATGCAGGCAAGCACAATGGCATCAACGGCGACATCCAGGTATTTATCGAGGAAGAAGACCATGACACCTTCATCCGCGATGGCAACGATCTGATCTACAACCTGCTGCTTGACTTCCCCACGGCGGCCTTAGGCGGCGACATCGAGATTCCGACCATCGAAGGATCGAAGCTGAGGGTGAAACTGGAGAACGGCACCCAGCCCGGCAAGACACTCCGGCTGCGCGGCAAAGGTCTGCCTGCAGTGCAGGGCTATGGTAGCGGCAAGGGCGACCTCGTGGTAAACATCAGCGTGTATGTACCACGTACACTCAACCGTGAGGAGAAGCAGGCCATCGAGTCATTCCGCAACAGCGACAATTTCAAGGGTGACAAGCAGACCAAGGACTCCATCTTCCAGAAGTTCAAGAACTATTTCAATTAAGACTCCGATTATCATATAAAAAAATCCAGCCAGAAAGATGTCCTACCAAGAGACGTGCGAATACCTTTTCAATGCCATGCCGATGTTCGAACGGCAAGGTGCAAACGGCTATAAAGAGGGGCTCGGCAACTCGTTAGCCCTCGATAAGCATTTCGGCCATCCCCACAAGAACTTCCTCACCATCCACGTGGCGGGGACAAACGGGAAAGGATCGTGTTCGCATACCCTCGCCGCCATCCTGCAGATGTGCGGCTACAAGGTGGGACTCTACACCTCACCCCATTTGGTGGACTTCAGTGAGCGCATACGTATCAACGGACAGCCGATATCCGAAGAGTATGTCGTCAACTTCGTTGAGCAGGAGAAAGCATTCATCGAGTCGATACATCCCTCGTTCTTTGAGGTGACCACCGCGATGGCCTTCAAGTACTTTGCCGACATGAAGGTGGACATCTCCGTCATCGAGGTGGGACTGGGTGGCAGACTCGACTGCACCAATATTATTACCCCAATCCTGTCGGTTATCACGAATATCGGGATGGATCACACGCAGTTCCTGGGATCCTCGCTCGAACAGATCGCCAGCGAGAAGGCCGGCATCATCAAGGCCGACGTGCCCGTGGTTGTCGGCGAGACGACGCCAGAGACGCGCGCCGTCTTCGAGGCGTTCGCCACGGAACTCCACGCACCCATCACCTTCGCCGAGAGCAAGTCGGAGGTCATCGGCAGCACGTGCTCGGAGAAAGGCATCATCTATCAGACACAGCACTTCGGCATCCTAAAGGGTGAGCTGGCAGGAACATATCAGGTAAAAAACACCAATACCGTGCTCTGTGCCGTCAGACAGCTGGAGAAGCTCGGCTTCATGCATCCCGTCAACTGTGCTCCCGACAAGGAGTGCCAGAACAAGGAAGTGAGAGAAGGCTTTAAGGACGTGTGCATGCTGACGGGCCTGTGTGGCCGCTGGCAGACGGTGTGCGAGAAGCCAAGGACCGTCTGCGATACTGGCCACAACCTGCCTGGCTGGGAATACCTGAGCAAACAGCTCGCCACGATCACGTGTCGGAAGATGCATATCCTCTTCGGCATGGTCGACGACAAAGACATAGAAGGGGTGATGGCACTATTGCCAAAGGATGCCATCTATTACTTTACAAAATCCAGCACGAAAAGGGCTATCTCGGAGAATATCCTGAGTCTCTACGGCCAGCAACTGGGTCTGCAAGGGAAGAGCTTCAGCAACGTTGTCAATGCCTACAACAGCATCAGAGACGCCGCCGAAGATGACGACTTTGTGTTCATTGGAGGTAGCAGTTACGTGGTGGCAGACTTCCTAAAGAACTGCATTTAGCGTTTTTTAATACATCTAAAACATTTTTTTTAGCGTTTCATTCGTTCATTTGCTTTTTTTTCTGTTACTTTGCAAAAAAATATAGTAACTAAAGACATATTTTTATGGCAAACACAACAGAAACAGCGAATGCATGTGGTCTGAAGCGCGAAAACTTCCAGGCCACCATTAATGGTAAGAAAACCGATTTGTACATCCTAAGGAACCGTAAAGGTTTCGAAGTAGCCATTTCTAATTATGGCGGTGCCATCTGTGCTATCATGGTGCCAGACAAAGACGGTAACGTAGGTAACGTGATCCAGGGTCACGACAGTATCCAACAGCTCACAAGTGGTAAGGAGCCTTATCTCTCCACGCTTATCGGTCGCTGGGGTAACCGTATCTGCAAAGGACAATTCACGCTGAACGGCAAGGACTATCAGCTGGCCCTCAACGACGGTCCCAACCATCTTCACGGAGGTAGTGTCGGTTTCAATGCCAAGGTGTGGGATGCCCGTCAGATGGGTCCCCGCTCACTGGCACTTCACCGTATCTCTTCCTATGGTGAGGAAGGTTACACAGGAGAGCTCGACGTCACAGTGGAGTTTACCTTCACAGACCTAAACGAGCTCGTCATCGAGTACATGGCTACCACGAACAAGAAGACAATCGTAAACCTGACCCACCACGCTTTCTTCTCACTGTCGGGTACGGCCGATCCCACCCCGACCATCGAGGACCAGATCTGCGAGATCAATGCAGACTTCTATCTGCCTACCGACGCCACGGCTATCCCCACGGGTGAGATTCTGAAGGTGGAAGGCACACCGTTTGACTTCCGTCAGCCGAAGACTTTCGGCCAGGACATCAATGCCGACAACGAGCAGATAAAGTTCGGTAAAGGCTACGACCACAACTACGTGCTGAACAAGCGCGAGGAAGGCGAGCTGAGCTTCGCTGCCAGAATCACCGACCCGAAGAGCGGCCGTACACTGGAGTGCTACACCACAGAACCGGGCATGCAGCTCTATACCGCTAACTATGCAAGCGGCTATAAGGGTGCAAATGGCTGCACATTCCCTTACCGCTCAGCCGTATGTCTGGAGACACAGCACTTCCCCGACACACCTAACCGTCCGTACTTCCCCAGTGTCATTCTGAGACCGGGCCAGACCTACAAGCACAAGACGATTTATCGTTTCGGTGTTGTAGAGTAATTCTACCGACATAAAGAACAGAAACAGACATTATTATGAGCAATCAAAAATCGAACGGAAGTATCATCGCAATCATTACGATGATGTTCCTGTATGCCATGATTTCGTTTGTAACGAATCTTGGTGCACCTATCGGTGTCATCTGGAAGAACCAGCCGGAAATCGGCGGCTCCAACGTGCTTGGCATCATGGGTAACTTCATGAACTTCTTCGCCTATCTATTCATGGGTATCCCCGCAGGAAAGATGCTGACGAAGGTAGGTTATAAGAAGACGGCCCTGATCGGTATCGCTGTGGGTTTCATCGGCGTACTCATCCAGTATTTGTCAGGCTTCTCAGGCGGCATCCCCGGCTTCTGCATCTACCTCTTTGGTGCATTCATCTCCGGCTTCTCCGTCTGCATCCTGAACACCGTGGTGAACCCCATGCTGAACCTGCTTGGCGGCGGTGGAAACCGTGGTAACCAGCTGAATATGATTGGCGGTACGCTCAACTCGCTCGCCGGCACGATGACCCCGATGCTCGTGGGTGCACTCATCGGCACCGTTACGGCCGCCACGCAGATGGCAGACGTCAATCTGGTGATGTATATCGCCATGACAGTCTTCGCCGCTGCCTTCGTGGCCCTGATCTTTATCCCCATTCAGGATCCTGAGATGGGTAAGGTGACCGCAGAGACGGTGTTTGAGCACTCGCCCTGGTCGTTCCGTCACTGCCTGCTTGGTGTGATCGCCATCTTCGTGTACGTAGGTGTCGAGGTGGGTATCCCCGGAGGTCTGAACTTCTATCTGTCTGACACGACAACCAATGGTGCCTGGGTGAATCCCGACGCCGTCACTAATGCCGCCACCATCGGCGGTGCCGTGGCTGCCATGTACTGGCTGCTGATGCTCGTGGGACGCCTCTGCTCCAGTTTTATCGCAGCCAAGGTGTCGTCGCGTCAACTGATGCTCATCGCAACCTTCGCTGGCATGATCCTCATCCTGGCTGCCATCATGATTCCGAAGACCGTCACGGTGAGCATGCCTCTGATTTCCATCCTCGAAGGAACGGTAACTTCGACAGTGGTGCCCCTGAGCGCCCTGTTCCTCGTACTCTGCGGCTTGTTTACCTCCGTGATGTGGGCCTCTATCTTCAACCTGGCAACAGAGGGTCTTGGCAAATACACGGCTCAGGCTTCAGGCATTTTCATGATGATGGTGGTTGGCGGCGGTGTACTGCCGGTAGTACAGAATTTCTTTGCTGACATCTTTGGATATATGCCCAGCTATTTCGTATATCTCATTGCGATGGCATACATGTTCTACTATGCTCTTATCGGCTGTAAGAACGTTAACAAAGACATTCCCGTTGATTGATATTTTAATCCTATATAAACTATACTTGAATTATGGACATTGAATATGTAAGAAGCCGTTTCATCAAGCACTTTGATGGAAAGACCGGCAATGTATATGCATCCCCAGGACGTATAAACCTCATTGGCGAGCACACCGACTACAATGGTGGCTTCGTATTCCCGGGCGCAGTAGACAAAGGCATCATGGCTGAGATGCGCGCCAACGGCACTGAAGACACGGTGATGGCTTATGCCATCGACCTGAAGGATCGTGTAGACTTTAAACTGAGCGACCCCAACGGTCCGAAAGCCTCATGGGCACGCTACATCTACGGTATTGCCTTGGAGATGAAAAAGTTAGACGTTCCTGTTAAAGGCTTCAATATCGCCTTTGCCGGTGATGTACCCTTGGGTGCAGGCATGTCGTCGTCAGCCGCTATGGAGAGTTGCTTCGCCTGCGGACTCAACGATATCTTTGGCGATAACAAAGTGAGCCAGTGGGATATGGTCTTGGCCGGTCAGGCTACAGAGCACAATTACTGTGGCGTGAACTGCGGTATTATGGACCAGTTCGCCTCGGTCTTCGGCAAGGCAGGTTGCCTGATGCGCCTCGACTGCCGTAGCCGTGAGTTCGAGTACTTCCCCTTCAAGCCCGACGGCTACCGCCTTGTGCTCCTCGACTCTGTTGTGAAGCATCAGCTTGCCGGCTCTCCTTACAACGACCGTCGTCGCTCGTGCGAGAACGTGGTGAAGCACATCGCCGCTAAGCATCCCGAAGGAAAGTTCGAGACCCTGCGCGATTGTACATGGGAACAGCTCGACGAGGTCCGCGCAGAGGTAGGTGAAGAAGACTATAAGCGTGCCAAGTTCGTTCTCGGAGAGAAAGACCGTGTGCTGGCTGTCTGCGACGCTCTGACCGAAGGCGACTACGAGAAAGTAGGTGAGATGATGTATCAGACTCACGAAGGCCTCTCGAAAGACTACGAGGTATCGTGCGAAGAGCTTGACTTTCTGAACGACATTGCCAAAGAGAATGGCGTGACGGGCTCGCGCATCATGGGCGGCGGCTTCGGTGGCTGCACCATCAACCTCGTGCGCAACGATCTCTACAAGAAGTTTGTGGAGGACGCCAAGAAACGGTTCAACGAAAAGTACGGCCACGAGCCAAAGGTCTACGATGTAATTATCGGCGACGGCTCGCGTAAACTCTGCTGAAAACGCAGCAATTAAACTAAAAATAAGTTAAATATCGGCATAAAGTGTTATATTTACACTTTATGCCGATTATTTATTGCATAAACTATTGTATAATTCAAATATTAATTGTAATTTTACACCCAAATTAAAGACTATAACATCAATTAAACTTAAAACGTATCAAAATGAAAGTACTTAAAGGTATGATTATGGGACTGGGCGCTATAACGCTTATGTTCTCGGCCTGTGAGAAAAAGGAGCAGGCACCACAACTGACAGCATCAGGCTTAGACGTTGCCAAGTTTGACACAACCATCCAAAACAAGCCCGTGAAACTGTACACCCTGAAGAATGCCAACGGCATGGAGGTATGCATCACGAACTACGGCGGTCGCATCGTATCGCTGGTGGTACCCGACAAGGACGGTAAGCCCACGGACGTTGTATTAGGCTTTGACAACATCGCCCAGTATGCCGACACACTCAACAGCCCATCCGACTACGGATCAAGTGTAGGCCGTTATGCCAACCGCATCAAGGAAGGTAAATTCACCCTCGGCGACAATACCTACCAGTTGAAGAAGAACGACGGTCCGAACTGTCTCCACGGCGGTGGAACCACGGGCTGGATGAATCAGGTGTATGACGCCGAACAGATCGGCGACTCTATCCTGAAGTTGACGATCGTCGCTGCCGACGGTGAAAACGGATTCCCCGGAAAGGTGATGGCGGTGACGACCTACAAGGTGACTGCCGACAACACGCTCGACATGACTTGGACGGCAGAGACTGATAAGCCGACTATCATCAATCAGACCAACCACAACTACTACAACCTCAGCGGCGACTTCACGCAACCCGGCTACGATCAGGTGCTCTATGTGAATGCCGACAACTTCACCCCAAGCGACAAACTCTACATCCCCACGGGTGAAATTAAGCCTGTAGAAGGAACCCCGATGGACTTCCGTACCCCCCACGCCATCGGCGACAGCATCCACTCCGACTTCGACCAGATTCAGAATGCCACGGGCTATGACCACAACTTCTGCCTGAATACCTATAAAGACGGAAAGGGCGACGACACGCAAGTATGCGCTAGCCTTTATTCGCCGAAGACCGGCATCTTCATGGAGATGTACACCAACGAGCCGGGCGTACAGGTTTACAGCGGAAACTTCCAAGGTGTGGGTAAGGATGCGAATATCGTCCGCAAACTTGGCCTGAAATATCCGAAACATGTAAGCGTATGCCTCGAGAGCCAGAAGTATCCCGACTCTCCCAACCACCCCGAGTGGGTTCAGCCAACACTGAATCCCGACGAGAAATACTACAGTCACGCAGCATATAAGTTCTCGATTAAATAATCACTAACATTAATATAATTAAACAGTTATGAATTGGAGTTCAAATGAATTCATCTGGCTCGACTGGGTAGTCCTGGCCGTAGGCCTATTAGGAGTGGTGGCAGCTGTATGGTATGCCATCTGGAAAGACAAGAAAACCCAACAGGGCGAAGACTCTTCGGCTTACCTCTTCGGTAAGGGTGAGCCATGGTATGTCATCGGTATGGCCATTTTTGCAGCCAACATCGGATCTGAGCACCTTGTAGGTCTCGCCGGCACCGGTGCAAAGGATGGTGTGGGTATGGCCCACTGGGAGATGCAGGGATGGATGATCCTGATCCTCGGCTGGCTTTTCGTGCCCTTCTATCAGCTGCTCATCAACAAGATGGGTAAGATTATCACGATGCCCGACTTCCTGAAGTTCCGCTACACCCAGCGTACCGGCTCGTGGCTCTCTATCATCACCCTCGTGGCCTATGTGCTGACGAAGGTCTCTGTGACGGCCTTTACCGGTGGTATCTTCTTCAAGTACCTCCTGGGCATACCGTTCTGGTATGGTGCCATCGGCCTGATTGCCATCACAGCCATCTTCACCGTCTTCGGTGGCATGAAGGGTGTGATGACCCTGTCGTCTATCCAGACACCTATTCTTATTATAGGATCGTTCCTGGTACTCTTCCTCGGTCTCTCTGCCCTCGGCGACGGTAGCATCTCCCAGGGATGGACCAACATGATGGCTGCCTGTAACGCCGCTCACGATGGCTACGGCACCACCCACATGTTCCACACCGATCCGGGCGACCCGATGTATCCGCAGTTCCCAGGTTACGTCGTATTCCTCGGTGCCTCCATCATCGGCTTCTGGTACTGGTGTACCGACCAGCACATCGTTCAGCGTGTACTCGGTCAGGTGCCTGGCGAGGACAATAAGGTTGTGATGGCACGTGCCCGCCGTGGTACTATCGCCGCCGGTTTCTTCAAGATCCTCCCCTGCTTCATGTTCCTCATCCCCGGTATGATTGCCTATGCACTCTCGCTGAAGACAGGTAGCGGCATCGAGATGGATATCACCAACCACGAGTCTACCGACGGTGCCTTCGCCATGATGGTGAAGAACATCCTGCCTGCCGGTATCAAGGGTATCGTGACCATCGGTTTCGT
>OCTW011550407.1_pt1 | contig 41500 bp, 36 predicted proteins | sample 1539671 | NCBI WGS metagenome assembly OCTW01 (sample SAMN02144230, study PRJEB22623) | gut metagenome | biome: sheep rumen | host: Ovis aries | place: New Zealand
TCAATAAAGACTTTAGCTTCAGCGATACGAGTGTCAAATGTAGCTGATTGACTTGATAGTTCACGCAATTGATTTTGTTTCTTTTCAGAACCGTTGTTATTTTCAATAGCTGAGCGAAGTTTTTCAATTCTTTGGTTAAGTTTTCCTTGATCGCTTTCAAGGTGTTGTAAATAATCTTGGAAATTAAGGGTTGCCACCATAAATTCACAAGAATCTCCAAAGCTATCATAGAAATCTTGGTAGTAGTCAAGAGACTTGTCTACATAATCTCTGCGGTTAGAAGTAGCAGAAGTAATTTTTTTGAAAAGTGGTAGCTCATCACGATCAAGTTTTCGTAACGTGATACCAAATGTTTTAGCTTTTTTGACAAGTGGGCGACCTTTTTTACTAAATGATTTTAACAAAGTCTTTTCAGTTAGGTCAGTCAAATCTTTGACGTAATGCCAATCAGGTTCACCACCGGGGTAACCTGTCAACAATCCATCGTGATGATAGCCTAGTGATAGGAAATCTTCTAGCAAAGCTGTATTAGCTTGGTCTGTTGGTTCACCATTGGTATCGAAATGTTGATAGGTGTCAAATGGTTTAACCAATAACTCGATAGCGCCGTTTTCTTTAGCATAAGCTTGAAGTTCTTGATAGAAAGCTTTCAAATAGATATGATTCCGAGAAGCAGGACCGGAATTGATTTCCATGTGAAGTCCACCAGCTACTGGCGTGCTATAAAGAACACCAGCGACTTGCAGTTCATCAGCTTCCTTTAATCCAAGATAAGTGACTTGGTAACCACGTTTTTCAAGCAAATCAGCCATTTCGACAGATTGCATGAATGATTTGTAATTGACAGTATTGCAAAAAGTCTCAAAAACTTTTTTATCGATAATCTCAAGAGACATTAATGGCCATTTCTCCTTTGTTTGCGAATGTTATAAGCCAAGTTTGATAGTTTGTAAAGTAAACCATTTACTGGGATGTTAAATTCACCAATAAATTCTTCGATTGTTGGGTTGAAGTTTGATTTGAATTTAGTTAAACCATCATCAAGTGTTCCTTCAACACCACCCATATTTGCCCAGATGATGCCATCAGCATAAGCATCTTCGAATACTTTTGGATAAAGGGAATATTGTGGGTAGAATTTCTTGAATTCATCATTCATACCAGCATAAAGCATTTCCATGACATTACCAAATGATACAGATAAGATACCTGCAATGATGAGTTCATCTGGGTATTTTTCAACAAATTCTTCAAACTCAGTAATGTATTTTGTAACAGAATTTTTTTGTTGTGTTAATTTTGTTAAACGTTTTTTCTGATGTTCAGCTGTTTCTGCCAAGTCTTTTTCGATTTGAGCAAGTTGCTCCTTGTATTCAGCTAAACGTTTTGGAAGATTTACTTTTGCTAAGTGAAGGTAAGCATCATCACCGTATGTTTCCATCATTTTGCGGAAGTAATCTTCGTTACGAAGGGCAACGCCTTTACGGTTTTCAGTAAGTGCTACGACATCAGCAAAGGCTTTTACATCATCTATTGTACCACGGCTAGTGATAACACCTCGGTGAATAGCGTCTTTCATCAAACGTTTTGTGTGTTTAGGGAAAGTTGATGTCATGTCTTCTTGTGTGTAGACGTTAGCTTGGAAGCGAGGTTGAATACTTTCAGCAATTGTTGTTGTGCGTCCAGTCCATTCGCAACCAGCTGCTTTCAAGTTGTCGATAGCAAGAAGTGTATCTTTGTTTTCATCAACTTCTTCACCGATTTTATATTGTTTTAATAACAATGCTGGATCCATTTTGATGAAAAGAGCACGTTTTGTTTTACCATATTTTTTAAGTGAGCCAATCACGAATGCTACGAGTTCTTTATCGCTGTAGTCCATGATTGGTCCACGAGGAATGTAAAGCATGGTAAAACCAAGTGGCAAAGCTTTGATAAGGACAGAAGCAGAAGCGACTAATTGATTATCTTTGTAGAAACCAATACGTTCATTGTCCCAGTTATCCTTGATTTTTGCCCAATTTGAAGATTGTAATAGATTAGTTTGATTACTTGCTTTCGCAAAATTATCGTGTTCTTCAGCTGAGATACCGATTTTATAGCTATACATTATTTTAAGACCCACTCTCTAAGGGCGTGTGCGACGCCACTTTCTTCGTTTGATTTTGTAATATATTTAGCAATTTCTTTAAGCTCAGGTGTACCATTTTCCATAACGACAGGGTTACCAACAGCTTCAAGCATGGCACGGTCGTTTTCAGCATCGCCGATGGCCATAGTTTGGTCAGGAGTAAGCCCCATTTTTTCAGCAAGGTGTTTGATGGCATTTCCTTTGCTGGCTTTTTTGTTCATGAATTCTAGGTAAAATGGTGTTGATTTAACAATCGTGTATTTATCGAAGAATTCTTGTGGAATTTTTTCGATGGCTGCATCGAGGATTTCAGGTTCGTCGATGAACATCATTTTAATAATTTCTTTATCGCCCATTTCTTCTGGAGTGCGGTAAAAAATTGGCATATTAACCAAACTTGATTCATGAACCGTGTATTTTCCAATGTTGCGGTTAGCAGTGAAAATTCCTTTTTTCGTGATAGCGTGCATGTGAACATCTAATTTACGGCTAAGGAACTCAATATCAAGATAGTCTTCATAGGTCATGGTTTCAGTGATAATATTTTCACCAGTTGACGTGTCTTGGACTAGCCCACCATTGAAGGTAATGACATAATCGCCTTCTTCTCTTAGGTTTAATTCGTTAAGAAGTGGCTGAACACCAGGAATTGGACGTCCAGTTGCGATAATGACCTTAACACCTTGTTTTTTAGCTTCTTGAACAGCTTCAAAAACCTCAGGCGTGACTTTACGGTCGTTGGTTAAAAGTGTGCCGTCGATGTCGACAGCGACTAATTTAATAGACATAAGGTTAGTTTACCCCTCCTAAAGAATCTCTACCTATATATCTTACTAAAAAGTGGCCTATTTGTCATGGGGGACACAAGGAATTCTAATAGGTACCGTTTTCATTTTAAAAATATAAAAGAAAAGGAGCAGGATATCCCTTTGACAAAACGTCTCAAGGTTTATCCTTATCTCCTTAATCATGAGATACAAAATGATCGTTTGCGATATAGCTCATAAATTCCTTTTTGGTGTGTGCAAATAAGTCATCTTCACTGAGCATTTCTTTTGGAAAATAAAAACGTCTATCTCCATAAATGGTGCCTGTCAAAGTTTTGACAATCGGTGAGATAGTTGATAATTCAACAACTGAACCATCTTTTTGAATCATGTTAATCTCAGTGCGAGGTTCTTTCTTTTCTGGGCGATAAATATCATAAGGCAGGTCAAAATTAACATGAATACCAGTGTAATACTCTGGATCAAAGCCAACAGATTTGACTAAGTCGACTAAGTGGCTCAATTCTTGACGTGATGCTTCTTCGAAAGTTACGGATTTAAAGACTTTTCGGTTAACAAAACGGCTTGCTAAATCAGCTAAAATATCATCTTCAGCAGTCATCCATGCTTGGAAATAAGTGTTCATTACACCATCATCTAGTGAAAGATAATCATGCAAGTTGGCATGATTAGCTAAAAATGGCATGAGGTTTGGTGATGTTCTTTCAAAGAAACGGCTATCAATCTGATAAAGATATTTAGCACGTTTTAAAAGATTTTGTAGCAGAACTTCCATTGCTCGGCTAGCTGGATGGAAGTAGACTTGCATGTACATTTGAAATCGGCTGACGATATAATCTTCAACAGCGTGCATGCCATTGTATTCAAAAACAATACCATCTTTTGTTGGTCGAATAACTCGTAGAATACGTGTTAAATCAAATTGACCGTAGTTAGCGCCACTATAGTAAGAGTCACGTAAAAGATAATCCATTCGGTCACAATCGATTTGACTTGAGATGAGTTGCACCACTTGTTTATTGTGATAAGTGTGGTTAATAACGCTAGCGACTTTTTCAGGAAAATCTGGTGAAACACGACGTAAGATAGCATTGACTTCTGTATCAGGGCTAGTGATGATTTCTTGAGTAATAGCTTCGTGATCAGTGTCAAAAAGCTTTTCAAAAGTGTGTGAGTAAGCACCATGCCCAACATCATGCAGGAGCGCAGCTACCATAGTTAAGAGATTTTCATTTGAATCCCAGATATCTGGAAATTTAGCATCAAAAATCTCAGTAACTCGTCTAGCAATCTCATAAACACCTAAGCAGTGTGAAAAACGACTGTGCTCTGCAACATGGAAGGTAAATACAGTTGTCGAGACTTGCTTGACGCGACGTAGGCGTTGAAATTCTTTACTATTAATGAGGTCATAAATGACCGGATGATTGACAGTTATATAATTGTGAACAGGGTCACGAAATACTTTTTCATTCATAGTTTCATTATAACAAAAATGCCAAAAATAATATTGGCTTAACTCTTAAAAGGTTTATGTTTACGAAAGTTAAAAAATTGCTTATAATGGAGCTTATGACAAATGAACTTATTTTACGTTTAATCCAACTTTTTTTGGTATTCCTAATCGTTTGGGTTTTGGGAAATATCTTTTATCATGCCAAAAAAAATAAGATTAATTTAAAGGAAAAATTCTGGACAGGACTATGGATTGGTTACTTGACAGATTTATTAGATACATTAGGAATTGGGACTTTTGCTACAAGCACAGCCCTTTTTAAAGCGACAAAGTTAATAAAGGATGACAAGCAGATACCTGCAACCTTATCGACAGCACACGTTATTCCGGTATTGATTGAGGCGCTTTGCTTTATCACGATTGTTAAGGTAGAGTTGCCAACTTTACTGACAATGGCTACAGCCTCATTTGCAGGAGCTTTCGTTGGTACACGAATCACAAAAAATTGGGATACGCGTCGTGTTCAAAGAGTGCTCGGAATTTTGTTGATTGTTGCTGCCTTTATCATGGTTTATCGTATGATTGTTAATCCAGGAGCTGGTATGAGTGATGGTGTTCATGGCCTTCACGGTATCTGGCTTGTGCTTGGGATTGCTTTTAATTTCACAATTGGTATTTTGATGACGATGGGACTTGGTAATTACGCTCCTGAGTTGATTTTCTTTTCAATGCTTGGGATTAATCCGTCGATTGCCCTTCCAGTGATGATGCTTGATGCAGCTGTTATTATGTCGGCAAGTACGACAGATTTTATTAAATCTGGACGTGTGAATTGGCCAGGAGTTCTTGGAATTATTATTGGTGGTTCTTTTGGGGTATTGACTGCGGCGTTTTTCCTCAGTCAGCTTGATATTAATAATTTTAAAGTTCTTATTATTTTCATTGCTATCTTTACAGGAACAAGTTTGCTTCGTTCATCTGCTATTAAGCGCTAGAATAGCGTTATTATTGGCTTTACGAAGGAAGAATTGGTATAATTTTAGAGAAAGGAAGAAGCTTACATTAAATGAAACTTCATATTAAGAATAAAATTGATTTAGATGGACAAGTTGAGTTAGTTGAGCAATCATACCCAGTCAAATTAACAGAAAAAAATGGTCATATTTACCTGACTTATACCAATGAAGAAAAAGAAACGGTTATGCTAAAATGCAATGACCAAGAATTGATTATGACACGCTATTCAAATCCAAAATCAATCATGCGTTTTCATCGTGAAATTCCAGCTGTAGTTGCTATTCCAACTCCTGTTGGATTACAACATTTACAAACAAAAACAAGCGTTTATGAATTGGATGAAACTAAGCAAAATCTAAAAATTCATTATCAACTAAAACAGCTTGAAGGAGATAGTGTTTTTGCCAATTATCAACTAGAAATCAAATGGTTGTAAGCATAAACAAAGCTTGATATATAAGGCTTTGTGACTAATGTGTTTAGTTGACAAACTTTTTAAAAATTGATATGATTACTCTGTATTCAAGGGAGTAGCAGACGGGTAAATCCCGTGACATGGTCGTCATTACGAAAGAAATTTCCGGCCATGTCTTAAACAGCGAGACTTGTTTTAAAAAAACAGGTCTCTTTTTCTATAGAGGAGACCATAGGAGGAAGCTATTTTGTCTAAAGAACAAAGTAAAGCTCTGTTTTATACACAGAGCAAAGATGAAACATTGGAAACTCTAAATTCATCACGTGAAGGTTTGTCTACAGCAGAAGCTCAAAAACGCTTGGACGAATACGGTCACAACGAACTTGATGAAGGTGAGAAACGTGGCTTGCTAGCTAAGTTTATTGACCAGTTCAAGGACTTGATGATTATTATCTTGTTGGTTGCAGCAGCACTTTCTGTCATCACAGAAGGTATGCACGGTTTAACTGATGCTTTGATTATTTTAGCCGTTGTTATTTTGAATGCGGCATTTGGTGTTTACCAAGAAGGTCAAGCAGAAGCGGCGATTGAAGCTCTTAAAGATATGTCAAGTCAAATCGCTCGTGTCCGTCGTGATGGTCATGTAGTGGAAATTGATTCACGTGAATTGGTTCCTGGTGATATTGTCATGCTTGAAGCTGGTGATGTTGTTCCAGCTGATATGCGACTTTTAGAAGCAGCATCATTGAAAATTGAAGAAGCTGCTCTTACAGGTGAATCAGTTCCAGTTGAAAAAGATTTGTCAGTTGAAGTACCAGCTGATGCAGGAATCGGCGACCGTGTAAACATGGCTTACCAAAACTCAAACGTTACTTACGGACGAGGTGTTGGTGTCGTTGTTAATACAGGTATGTACACTGAAGTTGGTAAAATTGCTGACATGCTTGCCAACGCTGATGAAACAGATACACCACTTAAACAAAGTTTGAACCAATTGTCTAAAGTATTGACATACTTGATTGTTGGTATCGCTGCTGTTACTTTCCTTATCGGTGTTTTTGTTCGAGGAGAAGCTCCACTTAATGGTTTGATGGTTGCCGTAGCACTTGCTGTGGCTGCTATCCCAGAAGGACTTCCAGCCATTGTGACAATTGTCTTGTCAATGGGAACAACAACACTTGCTAAACGTAATTCAATTGTTCGTAAATTACCAGCTGTTGAAACACTTGGTTCTACAGAAATCATTGCATCAGATAAAACTGGTACATTGACAATGAACCAAATGACAGTTGAAAAAGTTTACACAAACGGAAAATTGCAAAGCTCTGCCAGCGAGATTGCATCTGACAATAACACACTTCGTGTTATGAACTTTGCAAATGATACAAAAATCGATCCAAATGGTAAATTGATTGGTGACCCAACTGAAACAGCACTTGTTCAATTTGGTCTTGATCACAGCTTTGACATTCGTGAAGTGTTGAAAGCAGAACCACGTGTGGCTGAATTGCCATTTGATTCTGATCGTAAGTTGATGTCAACTATCCACAAAGAAGCTGACGGAAAATATTTTGTCGCTGTTAAAGGTGCGCCTGACCAACTTCTTAAACGTGTGACTCGTATCGAAGAAAATGGTCAAGTTCGCGACATCACTGCAGCAGAAAAAGAAGCTATTCTTAATGTCAATAAAGACCTTGCCAAACAAGCACTTCGTGTTTTGATGATGGCTTACAAATATGTTTCTGAAGTTCCAAATCTTGAATCAGAAATTGTTGAAGCTGATTTGATTTTCTCAGGTCTTGTCGGAATGATTGACCCAGAACGTCCAGAAGCTGCTAAAGCTGTAGCAGTTGCTAAAGAAGCTGGTATTCGTCCAATCATGATTACTGGTGACCACCAAGATACAGCGGAAGCTATTGCCAAACGCCTTGGTATCATCGAAGATGACGGTGAAGACCATGTCTTTACAGGTGCTGAACTAAATGAATTGTCTGATGAAGAATTCCAAAAAGTCTTCAAACAATACTCAGTTTATGCGCGTGTATCTCCTGAACACAAAGTTCGTATCGTTAAAGCATGGCAAAATGAAGGTAAGGTTGTTGCCATGACTGGTGATGGTGTTAACGATGCGCCATCACTTAAAACAGCTGATATCGGTATTGGTATGGGTATCACAGGTACTGAAGTATCTAAAGGTGCTTCAGACATGGTCCTTGCTGATGATAACTTTGCAACTATTATCGTTGCGGTTGAAGAAGGACGTAAAGTCTTCTCTAACATTCAAAAATCAATTCAATACCTCCTTTCAGCCAACATGGCAGAAGTATTTACAATCTTCTTTGCTACTTTATTTGGTTGGGATGTTCTTCAACCAGTTCACCTTCTTTGGATTAACTTGGTAACTGATACACTACCAGCGATTGCACTTGGTGTTGAACCTGCTGAACCAGATGTGATGACTCACAAACCTCGTGGTCGTAAATCAAACTTCTTTGATGGTGGTGTTATGGGAGCCATTATCTATCAAGGTATCTTCCAAACATTGCTTGTTTTAGGTGTCTATGCTTGGGCATTGATGTTCCCAGAACATGCTTCAAATCGCATGATGCACGAAGATGCGTTGACAATGGCATTTGCAACACTTGGTCTTATCCAGTTGCTTCATGCCTTTAACGTAAAATCTGTTTACCAATCAATTTTCACTGTTGGTGCATTCAGAAATAGAACCTTTAACTGGGCAATTCCAGTAGCCTTCCTTCTTTTGATGGTGACTATTGCAGTTCCTGGATTTAACCAACTCTTCCATGTATCACACTTGAGTGTTACTCAATGGTTGGCTGTTATTGTGGGAAGTCTATTGATGGTTGTTCTTACAGAAATTGTAAAAGCTATTCAACGTTTACTTGGACAAGATGAAAAAGCAATTTAGTGTAAATAGATAGGCTAGGACAAAATTCCTCAACCTCTTTATTTACGTAGTTAGAATATGCAAAACGCAGTGGTTAAGTGGGTTCTAATGCGTTGATAAATCAACTTTTACAACCCTACTTAACTTTGCGGGAGTGGGACGACGAAATCGAATTTCTTTGAAATTACCGATTTCTGTCCCACTCCCTTTTTTTACTTTCTGAAAATCTTTGCAACGTTTTATGATAGAATAGTTCGGGGAGGCTTTTATGATTAAAGCAGTTATATTTGATATGGATGGTGTTTTATTTAACACTGAGAATTTTTATTTTGAACGTAGAGAAGCATTTCTAGGAAGTAAAGATATTTCGATTAAACATTTGCCACCAAAATTTTTCGTAGGTGGTCGTATGGATCAATTCTGGGAAAAAATTCTTGGGGACAAGATTTCAGACTACGATACCAAAGCTTTAGAAGCAGAATATACAGCTTATAAGAATGTTCATCGACCAGATTATAGTCAGTTAGTTTTTTCAGATGCTAAAACAGTCCTAGCTGATTTAAAAGCTAAGGGATATGTTTTAGCGCTTGCTTCAAATACAGTGCGAGAAGATGTTGAACGAGCTTTGACAAAATGTGGTTTGATTGAGTTTTTCACTTATATTTTAACAGGTGATGACTTCAAAGAAGGAAAACCAAATCCAGCGATTTACAACGCTGCTTGTGCGAAATTAGGATTCGATAAAGAAAACATTGTTATCATTGAAGATAGTCAAAAAGGAATTCAGGCTGGTGTAGCAGCAGGTGTTAGAGTGATTGCTATCCGTGATAAAGTGTTTGGTATTGATCAGTCTCAGGCAAGTCTTTTAGTTGATAATTTAACAGAAGCATCGTTTGTCATTGAAAAAGAAGCTTAGGGTGATACTGTTAACGTATTGAATCAACAATAGGCTATGAAAGCTATTTGCTACTAATGGTATCGAATAGCAATTTTATAGGCTTTATGTTAAAATAAGAAGGCAGTAGAGAAAATCTATAGAGGCTTAGAAGATGTTAAGTTTAGCCCTTTGTAGATTTAATCAGTGAGTCTTGTAAAATGTGCAATTGCTTTGCTCGTTTAACGAACTTAATATCTTAAATAAAGGAGTTATCTCATGGAAGTGGCTGAAATCCGCCAAAAAATAGTAGAAAATCAAGAGAAGTTGACTAGCTTCAGGAGGTCTCTTTGACTTAGATCGTTTGGAAGAAGACATTGCACTTCTTGAAAACAAAATGACTGAGCCAGATTTTTGGAATGATAATATTGCAGCGCAGAAAACATCTCAAGAACTAAATGGTTTGAAACAAACCTACGAAACATTTAACCAAATGCAAGAACTCTCTGATGAAACAGAGCTTTACTTGGAAATGTTAGACGAAGATGATTCTGTTCAAGCAGATTTAGAAGAAAGTCTTGAAAAACTTGATAAAATCATGACAGGTTATGAAATGACTCTTCTATTATCAGAACCTTATGACCGTAACAACGCCATCTTGGAAATTCACCCAGGATCAGGTGGTACTGAAGCTCAAGACTGGGCTGATATGCTTTTCCGTATGTACACTCGTTATGGAAATGCCAAAGGCTTTAAAGTTGAAACCCTTGACTATCAGGCTGGTGATGAAGCTGGAATTAAATCAGTAACTCTTTCTTTTGAAGGTCCAAATGCTTATGGACTTTTGAAATCTGAAATGGGGGTTCACCGTTTGGTTCGTATTTCACCATTTGATTCAGCTAAACGTCGTCACACATCATTTTCTTCTGTCGAAGTAATGCCAGAATTGGATGATACGATTGAAGTTGAAATTCGTGATGATGATATCAAGATGGATACTTTCCGTTCAGGTGGTGCTGGTGGACAAAACGTCAACAAGGTTTCAACCGGTGTCCGTTTGACTCACATTCCAACAGGTATTGTTGTTGCATCTACAGTTGACCGTACGCAATACGGTAACCGTGATCGCGCAATGAAAATGTTGCAAGCAAAACTCTATCAATTAGAGCAAGAGAAAAAGGCGCAAGAAGTGGATGCTCTTAAAGGTGATAAAAAAGAAATCACTTGGGGAAGCCAAATCCGCTCATACGTCTTCACTCCATATACAATGGTTAAAGACCACCGTACTGGATATGAAGTTGCTCAAGTTGATAAAGTCATGGATGGTGACATTGATGGTTTCATCGATGCTTTCTTGAAATGGCGTATTGATTAACTCGAAAGTAAAATTTTAGGATAACAAAATCGTAAAGGAAAATACACATGGCATTAATTGAAATGAAAGGTGTAACTAAAAAGTATCACCGCTCAACAACTGCTTTGAGAGACATTAATGTGTCCGTCAACCCAGGTGAATTTGTTTATATTGTTGGTCCTTCTGGTGCCGGTAAATCAAGTTTCATTAAATTGCTTTACCGCGAAGAAAAAGTGTCTGCTGGGACACTTAAAGTCGGGGAATTTAACCTTACAAAAATGAAAAAACGTCAAATTCCAATTTTGCGCCGTAGCATTGGGGTTGTCTTCCAAGACTACAAACTTCTTCCTAAAAAGACAGTTTTTGAAAATGTTGCCTATGCAATGCAAGTTATTGGTGAAAAACCACGTGAAATCAAAAAACGTGTTCCAGAAGTTCTTGAATTAGTTGGCCTTAAACATAAAATGCGTTCATTCCCAGATCAACTATCTGGTGGTGAACAACAACGTGTGGCAATTGCGCGTGCAATCGTCAATAATCCAAAGGTTTTGATTGCTGACGAACCAACTGGTAACCTTGACCCAGAAATTTCTTGGGAAATCATGCAATTGTTAGAACGTATTAACCTTCAAGGGACAACAGTTCTAATGGCAACTCACAATAAACAAATCGTTGATAATCTTCGCCATCGCGTTATCGCTATCGAAGAAGGACGTATTGTTCGCGATGAAGAGGAAGGAGAATACGGATATAATGATTAGAAACTTTTTCCGCCACTTATGGGAATCCATTAAAAGTTTGAAACGTAACATTTGGATGACCATTGCTTCAGTTAGTTCAGTTGCGATTACTTTAACTTTGGTTGGTATTTTCGCTGCTGTATTGATGAATGTTGAGAAAATTGCTCAAGGTATTGAAAAAAATATCCAAATTAATGTTTACTTGGATGTTAACTCAGCTGATAACTCAGAAACAAAAACAAATGAAGTTGGTGAAACAGTTCAAAACGATGCTTTCCACCAAGTTTATGACCAAATTGATGCTCTTTCTGGTGTTAAATCTGTCAAATTCTCAAGTAAAGATGAGCAATTAGCCAAATTAAAAGAAACTTACGGTGATGATTGGGCAATGTTTGATGGTGACTCAAACCCATTGCAAGATGTCTACGTTGTAGAAGCAACATCAGCTGCTAAAGTTAAAAAAATAGCTAATAAGATTTCTAAAATTGAAGGCGTTGAATCTGTCGATTACGGTGGATCAAACTCGGATCAACTTTTCAAAGTGTCTAAATTTATCCGTACATGGGGATTTGCCGGAACAGTTCTTTTGGTTATCGTAGCTATCTTCTTGATTTCAAATACAATCCGCATGACAATTATGTCTCGTCATCGTGACATTGAAATTATGCGTTTGGTTGGTGCTAAAAATTCTTATATCCGTGGCCCATTCTTCTTTGAAGGTGCTTGGGTAGGATTACTTGGAGCAATTGTACCATCAATTGTTATCTACTTTGCTTACAAAGCTGTTTATGCATCAGTTAATCCACAATTTGAAGTACAAGGTTTAACATTGTACCCTGCTGATTCATTCCTTCCAATGATTATTGGTGGTATGTTCTTAGTTGGAATTCTTATTGGATCTCTTGGTTCAGTTATTTCAATGAGACGTTATCTTAAAATTTAACATAGAAAAACAACTTCTGACTTTCAGAAGTTGTTTTTTAATTAATAAAGCTTGAAATAGCTGTAGCAATTTCTTTTTCTTGTTCTTTTTGAGAAATATTTGCTTTTCCGTCTTTTGCTTGGTGACCATAATCTCCAAATTCGCTGTGATTACCTCCAGAGATATTGACGTATTTTGTATCTTGCGGAAGTCTCTTTTTAGCTTTGTTATACTGGTTCCATTTAAGGATTTTATCTTTGCTAGCTGTGATTGAGAGAACTTTTAGCTTGTCTTTTGATAAGTCTGTTTTCTCACTTGGATAGCTTGCAAGAAGAATTAAACCAGTAACGTCTGTTTTGGCTGCATCAGCGTTCATGCAGGCAACAACGCCACCTAGTGAGTGCCCAGCGAGGTAGACATTTTTTAAGTTTTTTTCTTTGATGACGGCTAAAGCTTTTTTACTCGATAGCACAGGTAGATTTAGGGGTGTTTTCAAGATGTAAACATTATATCCTGATTCGGTTAAATCATTTGCTAAATTAGCGTAGGCTTTTTCCTCAACGAGAGCACCTTGGTAAAAGATAATAGTTGCTTTTGCGCTTCCTTTACTTTCAAAGAGTAGATAGTCTTTTGTGATTTCAGCGGATTTAGCAGCTGCCATAGAACTTTGATGCGCATGGTAGGTTTTATAACGAATAAAACCTAGGCCTAGAACAAGCAGAGTTGTTAAACAAACTAAAAAGTAGAGTAGATATTTTTTAAGTTTTTTCATAGTGTGTTAAAATACGGGTTAAAATTCTTTTCATGTGCAATAGACGTTTCACGACCATGACCAGGGTATACGGTGAAGTGATTTGGAAGACTAAAGAGTTCAGTTTTGATACTATTTAGTAATTGTTCTGCGTTTCCAGTTGGCAAATCAGTTCGTCCAATAGTTTCTCTAAAGAGAGCATCGCCGGTAAGAACCAGTTCATCATCAGGAAAGACTAGAGAAACACTTCCCCAAGAGTGCCCGGGAGTTTGACGTACTTGAAAACGAAAATCAGCAATGGCATAATCGTCTTGGTATTGGAAGTGATGTTCAGCTGGTTTTAAAACCACATCATCCATATCAGCATGTCGGTCTAAACCTGAAAAGTTATCTTTAGGTGAGTAAAGCCAAGATGCTTCTTTTTCTGAAATGTAGACTGGTGGCTGTCCAAAAGCATCACGAATGACATCAAGTCCCATGATGTGGTCATAATGCGCATGAGTAATCAAGATTGCTGCTACAGGTTTATCAAGGGTGGTAATCTTTTCTTTAATTTTGTCGGTATCACTACCTGGGTCAACAACAATGATAGCTTGATCATTGACCAATAAGTAAGTATTTTCACGTGCAACGTGGTTTAATAGTCTATAAATCTTCATAGAAAAAGTGTATCAAAAAAATCTTTAAAAGTCATATAATGTCTTTTCTCAAAAGGGCTTTTTTCAATATCTTATTTTTAGGATAGGTGAATGTGGGTCTTAAAAATGGTATAATCTATATGTTATGATGCAAGTTAATTCTCAAAAATATGCTGTTGTGGACTTGGAGGCAACGGGTGCTCACGCAATGGCTGAAATTATTCAGGTTGGCATTGTCATTATTGAAAATAATCAGATTGTGAAGACCTATCAGACGGATGTTAATCCGCACGAAGCTTTGTCTGAACACATTATTCATTTAACAGGAATCACTGATGAGCAATTGGCTAAGGCGCCAGATTTTTCACAAGTTGCTCAAGAGATTTATCACTTGATTTCAGATTGTGTCTTTGTTGCTCACAATGTGAAATTTGATGCCAATCTTTTAGCAGAAAAATTATTCTTAGAAGGCTACGAATTGCGTACGCCGCTTGTTGATACGGTTGAGTTATCACAAGTTTTTTATCCGACTCTTGAAAAATACACGCTAGGTCATTTAGCCGAAGTTTTACAACTTGATTTGACTGATGCTCACACAGCGATTTCTGATGCTTATGCAACAGCTCAGCTATTGTTGAAGCTAAAAGAAAAAATGGAGAGTTTGCCAAAAGAACTTTTAGAGCAGTTATTACCGCTATCAGATAATCTTTTATTTGAAACAGGAATGTTAGTCAAAGAGAGTTTTAAAAAGGCAAAAGTCATGTCAAAAAAAGATTACCAAGAAGTTGGAGGTCTTATTTTACGACGTGATAAGGCTATTGGTAGTGAACGTAAGTTATCAGAAGACTTTGACCTTAATATGGCTCTTTTGGGTTTAGATGCCCGTAAGAAACAAAGCCAATTTGCTCAAATGGTTAAAGATGATTTTCAATCACCAAAAGTGTCATTTTTAGAAGCGCAGGCTGGTCTTGGAAAGACTTATGGTTACCTTTTACCTCTTTTGCAGATGGTTCAAGATGAGCAAATCATTGTTTCTGTACCAACTAAGATTTTGCAAGATCAGATTATGGCTAATGAAGCTCAGCGAATTCAAGAAGTCTTTCATATTCCTTGTCAGTCAATTAAAGGTCCTGGAAATTATATTAAGCTAGATACTTTTGCAGAAAGCTTGCATAGAGAAGGGGATAATCGTCTGGTGAATCGCTACAAGATGCAGTTGCTTGTCTGGTTGACTGAGACCTTAACGGGGGATTTAGACGAAATTAGACAAAAACAACGTTTTGAAACCTTCTTCGAACAAATTAAGCACGATGGTAACTTGAGTGAAAAATCACTTTATAAAGATGTTGATTTCTGGAATCGTACTTATGAAAATGCTAAGCACAGCAAACTTTTAATCATTAATCATGCCTACTTTTTAGAACGTGTCCAAGATGATAAAGCCTTTGCGGCTAAAAAAGTTTTGGTTTTCGATGAAGCTCAAAAATTAATTCTGAATTTGGAACAATTTTCACGCCGTCGTGTTAACGTGACGCAATTGGTGCAAAAACTTGAAAAACAATTGGACGCTGCTTTACCAACGCTTGAAAAACGCTTAATTGAAAGTCTGTCTTTCCAATTAAGTCATCTTGCCACACGTTTTTATCAACATCAAGAAACTTATGTGACAACAGAAGATGCTCATCGTATTGAGCAAGCTGCAAAAGAATTAGTGGCTATTAATCCTGAGTGGCGATACATTTGCTTGGAAGATGTATTAGCTTTATTTGCACAGCCATTTACAGATTTTTGGTTTGAGACAAGTTATGAAAATGAGAAGCGTCAAACGTACCTCAATGCAAGTAGTGATGAGCTTTTGAATTTCAGCGAATTTTTACCGGAAACACGCAAGACTTACATGGTTTCTGCAACATTACATATTAGTCCTCAAGTTAGCTTAGCTGATTTACTAGGATTTGAGCAATATCACTATATGAGCATTGAACGTGATAAGCAAGAGTCACAGCGTATTTGGATTGATGAGGAAATGCCAAATGTTGCTGAGATTTCTGATGAAGAGTACGCTAAAGTAATCGCAGAGCGAATTTATCAGATTAGGCAATTAGATGAACAGATGTTAGTGCTGTTTAATTCTAAAAAAGCTATGCTCGATGTTTCTGACCTTCTAGATGAGATGGAACTTCACCACTTAGCACAGGAGAAAAATGGGACAGCTTATAATGTTAAACGTCGTTTCGAACGCGGTGAAAGTCACATTCTTCTTGGAACGGGAGCGTTCTGGGAAGGCGTAGACTTTGTTCAATCAGATAAAATGATTGAAGTGATTACACGTTTACCATTTGAAAATCCTAAAGATTTATTCGTTCAGAAAATTAGCAATCACCTGCTTGCTCAAGCAAAGTCACCATTTAATGATTATTCCCTACCTTTAGCGATTTTGAAACTAAAACAGGCTATTGGAAGGACTATGAGACGCAACAATCAACGTTCGGCTGTGCTTTTACTAGACTCAAGAATTTTAACAAAATCGTACGGAAAAATAATTAGTGATGCTTTAGCTGAAGAATTTTACATTTCTCATCAAAAATTTTCAAAGAGTCTCACTGAAATAAAGAATTTTCTGCTATAATAAAAGGGATAAACAAAAAGGGAGAAGTAAATGAAAAAATTAACTCCAGTAAAACAATATTTACTTGGTTTTAGCTTGATTTTATTAGTTCTCTTGATTTCTGCTGCATCTGTTTTGGATTTGGCGATACAGCCAAGACAGAGAGCAGAAAAATTGGCGACCCAAGTAGCCATTGAAAAAGCTGACTTAGTTAAAACGTCTTCTGTTGACCTTTATAATGGTTCTAAGACATACTATAGTGTTTTTGGAACGACAGCATCAGGCGAACAGAAGATTGTCGCTGTCGGTGAAGACAATGGTAAGGTATTTGTTTATTCTGTAAATGATGGGATTAGTCGTAAACAAGCTGAGCAAGTAGCAGCAGCAAATGGAGCGACTGGTATTTCAAAAGTCGTTTACGGAATTGATGGTAAGACCCCTATTTGGGAAGTTACAGCTACTGATGGTTATTATCTTGTGAATTTTGAAACAAGTGAGCTCGTGAAGAAGGAGGGCATATGACAAACTTATCAAATCGCGTGTTGAACATGAAAGAAAGTGTGACTTTAGCAGCAAGTGCGCGTGCCAAAGCCTTGAAAGCACAAGGTCGTGATATTCTATCACTAACTTTGGGAGAACCTGATTTTGTAACTCCTAAGAATATCCAAGATGCTGCAATTGAAGCTATTCAAAATGGTAAAGCTAGCTTTTATACTGTTGCTTCTGGACTTCCAGAATTGAAGGATGCTATTAATACCTACCTGGAAAATTTCTACGGTTATTCAGTTAATCGTAATCAAGTCGTTGTAGCGACAGGTGCAAAATACATTCTTTATACTTTCTTTACAACTGTTCTTAATCCAGGCGATGAAGTTATTATCCCAACACCATGTTGGGTGTCTTATGTCGATCAAGTTAAAATGGTTGATGGTGTTCCGGTGACAGTTGCAACAACCGAAGCAAATGATTTTAAAGCTACTGTAGAACAACTTGAAGCTGCTCGTACAGATAAAACAAAAGTTCTTTTATTGAATTCACCATCTAATCCAACTGGTATGATTTACAGCCGTGATGAATTAGAAGCAATTGGTAATTGGGCTGTTGAACACAATATCTTAATCTTGGCAGACGATATTTATGGTCGTTTGGTATATAATGGAAATGAATTCACACCAATTTCATCAATTTCTGAAGCAATCAGAAATCAAACAGTTGTTGTAAATGGTACATCAAAAACTTATGCTATGACTGGTTGGCGTGTTGGTTTTGCGGTTGGTAATGAAGAAATCATCTCTGGAATGTCAAAAGTTATCAGCCAAACAACATCTAACTTGACTGCTGTTTCACAATATGCAGCAATTGAAGCTCTTACAGGACCACAAGATTCTATTGAAGACATGCGTCAAGCATTCGAAGAACGTCTTAATACAATCTACCCATTACTTTGTGAAGTTCCTGGGTTTGAGGTTATCAAACCTCAAGGTGCTTTCTACCTTTTCCCTAACGTGAAAAAAGCAATGGAAATGAAAGGTTACACTGACGTCACTGCCTTTACAACTGCTATTCTTGAAGAAGCAGAAGTTGCTCTTGTTACTGGTGCTGGGTTTGGTGCTCCTGAAAATGTTCGTTTGAGCTATGCAACTGATTTGGATACTTTAAAAGAAGCTGTAAGACGCTTGAAAGCCTTTATGGAAAAATAAGATGTCCAAAAAGCGAAAACTTATTATTGCATTAGTTGCTTTTTCAGGAATCGTTGCAGTTGGACTTGGCATTCATTTTAAACCAAATTCTCCAGAATTAACCAAACTGGGGGATTACTCAATTACTTCTAAAGGCATGCGTTTTGAAATTGACTTGGCTAGCAATAGTACGACTGGTTATACTTGGACTGCTAGTGGCGTGGATAAGAATAACTGTAGTTTAGATGACATTTTTTATCAATCTTATCCAAGTAAAGATAATCGACTAGGTTCTTCTGGCTACAGTCGTGTTACAGGAAGAGTTAAAAAAGCTGGTCAGCAAGAATTTGATTTAACGTATTGTCAAAATTGGGACGGAGGTAAGAAGGAGATGACTTACCACGTTACTATCAGTAGCTCTAAAACTAAAATTAATAAGATTAAACTGACAAAAGTGTCAGAGTAATATTTGAAAAGAGGAATTATGTCTAAAGATTACGTATCAATTATTGATGTTAAAAATCATGTTGGTGAAGAAGTCACAATTGGGGCTTGGGTAGCTAACAAATCAGGAAAAGGAAAAATTGCTTTCTTACAACTTCGTGACGGGACAGCATTCTTCCAAGCAGTCGCTTTCAAACCAAACTTTATTGAAAAATATGGTGAAGAAGAAGGAACTGAAAAATTCAACACAATTAAACACCTTAGCCAAGAAACTTCTATCCTTATCACTGGTATCGTTAAAGAAGATTCACGTTCAAAATTTGGTTACGAACTTGATGTGACAGATCTTAAAATTGTAGGTCACTCAGAAGATTACCCAATCACTCCAAAAGAACACGGTACTGACTTCCTTATGGATCACCGTCACTTGTGGTTGCGTTCTCGTAAACAAATGGCTATCATGCAAATCCGTAACGCTATCATCTACGCTACATATGAATTCTTTGATAAAAATGGTTTCATTAAATTTGATAGCCCAATCTTGTCTGGAAATGCTGCTGAAGATTCAACAGAATTATTTGAAACAGACTACTTCGGTACACCTGCTTACTTGAGTCAATCAGGTCAATTGTACCTTGAAGCTGGAGCTATGGCTCTTGGTCGTGTCTTTGATTTTGGTCCTGTATTCCGTGCTGAAAAATCAAAAACTCGTCGTCACTTGACCGAGTTCTGGATGATGGATGCTGAATATTCATTCCTTTCACATGAAGAATCTCTTGATCTTCAAGAAGCTTATGTTAAAGCTCTTATCCAAGGTGTTCTTGACCGTGCTCCACAAGCCCTTGAAATCTTGGAACGTGACGTTGATTTGCTTAAAAAATACATTGCAGAACCATTCAAACGTGTTTCTTACGATGATGCTATTGATCTTCTTCAAGAACACGAAAATGATGAAGATGCTGATTATGAACACCTAGAACACGGTGATGACTTCGGTTCACCACATGAAACTTGGATTTCAAACTACTTTGGTGTACCAACATTTGTTATCAACTACCCAGCAAGCTTCAAAGCCTTCTACATGAAACCAGTTCCTGGTAACCCAGAACGCGTCTTGTGTGCTGACCTTCTTGCACCAGAAGGATACGGAGAAATCATCGGTGGTTCTGTTCGTGAAGATGACTACGATACACTCGTTGCTAAAATGGACGCTCTTGGTATGGATAAATCAGAATATGAATTCTATCTTGACCTTCGTAAATATGGTTCAGTACCACACGCTGGATTTGGTATTGGTATCGAACGTATGGTAACATTCGTAGCTGGAACTAAACACATCCGTGAAGCTATTCCATTCCCACGTATGCTACACCGCATTAAACCTTAGAAATAAAAAATACAAAAAGCCTGAACGTTTGAAGTTTAGGCTTTTTAAGTTTATTTAAGAAAGCTTTGCTAAAATCCTCCTTAGGAGAGGTGATTAACATGATAACTTATATCGCGAAAATTACCTTTTTTGATAAGACATTTTGTATTACACTAGACCTAAAAAAAGTCTCACATTCACTCTTAGAACAAATTAAACGACAAGTAGGTTTAGTTAAGCATGATTTAGATGCTTGGCAAGAAGCTTTTTCTGATACGGTTGACAGACTATCAGGCGAGATATTTTTCTGTAACACGTTTTTTATCAGAATTTTGCAGGAGCATTTTTCGGATTTGGGAAAGCACGAAGCAATTGCTTCAATTACTTGCCAGACTTTAAAATAAGATAAAAAGACCAGCTTGTTAAAAGCTGGTCTTTATGTGTCTTTACCCTTTAGCAGCCACAAGGTTTGGTGCAAAGGTTTTAAGAGATTTGATAATGGCAAATACTAGGATAAGGCTGATAAGGCGATCAGCGTAGTCAGTAATGGCTTGTACTAAGACGAGGCTTGCTGTCATATCAATGCCAAGACCATGTAGAACTTGTGCTAAGATTCCTGAGCCACTTGAGGTGATACCATGGAAAAGAATCACTGTGATACTTGATGATACAATGGTTCCAGGAAGTGAGACAAGAAGACTTTTCCAGATTAAATCTCTTGATTTACTTGTTTCTTTAACAAGGAAACCAGTGATAAAAGCAGCAACAATGGCAACAGGTGCGAAGTAGATAGCAAAGATATCAGTTGTCATCCAACTAATTAGTGCGCTAATAATAGCAGCACCAGCACCTAACCATGGTCCAAGGACCACAGCAACCAATAAAGTTCCAATCATGTCAAGGTAGATTGGTAAGCGCAGAAAGAGTGCAATGTTTGCACCAATGTAGTTAATAGCAATGGCGATTGCCATAAATGAAATAAGTCGAGTAGATGATTGTTTCATAATTTAACTTTCTAACTGTAGATTTTTAAGATCATCTTGAATGATGTCTTTTTGTGCATCTAAAAGTACGGTTAGAAAATCTTGCCAGAATAAAGCTGGGGTTACTTGCGTTAGGATTGTGCTATTTTTAGGCTTGTGGTAAAAATCATATTGGTCCACGACTGTTTGACCAAGAGCGATACCATCTGTTACAACGTCAGTGTAAGCATCGAATCCAGAACAAACGTCGCTATTAACGAAGTATGCTAGGGCTAATGGATCATTGATGACACAGCCGATAATATGTTCGTATTCCCAATGAAAATCAAAGTAAAATCGAGTAATTTTAGAAATGAATGCTGTCATTTCAGCGTTAATACGATTCATATATTCTAAATGATTAGGTGTTAAAACAATATGACGTGTAACATCAAGTCCAACCATTTCAACCTTACGTCCTAATTGCTCAAAAGTGATTTGTGCGGCATGAGGGTCACACCAGTAATTATATTCAGCGACTGGTGAACAGTTGCCGTGTGATTTGAAATTGCCTCCCATGCTGACAAAACGATGGCAGTTTTTGCCGAGTTCTGGATTAATCTCAAGTGCTTTAGCGATATTAGTCAAAGGACCAAGCGCGATGATAGAAGTGTTTTGAGGTTTTTTAAAGTAATCTGCTAAAAACTGTTCTGCTGATTTTTCTTGAACGCAAGGCGTATGCTTGAGCTCAAAATCATTTTCCCCGAGACCATCCATACCATGTGTGTCTTGGGCAGAAACATAGTCGCGTTTTAAAGGGGCATCAGCACCTTTGTAGACTGGGATGTCTAGACGATTGAGAAGTTCTAAGCTTGTAAAAGCATTTTTTATGCCAAAATCTGTTGGGCAATTTCCAGCGACAATGGTAATAGCAACAACTTCCAATTCAGGATGTTTTAAAGCATAAAGTAGTGCTAGAGTATCGTCGATACCTGGATCACAATCGATAATAATTTTTTGTTTGGTCATTTTGTCCTCCTTTCCCAAGAAATTTTTATAGAAAATAAAAAATAGCCTTGTTTTATAAAAAACAAAGCCACTCAAAAAGACGCTCTATAAGAGCTTGTCAATTGATAGATAGCTAGTTTTTTATTCTGGGAGTTTTCGAACCAGTCCAAAAGTAGTACTTTTGATTATGCACGCCTTCTATTATATAAACAAATCGCCTTTTTGTAAATATTTGAAAATAAATGCATTTTTATTTATCAATATGTTTCAATTTTCAGAATATTTTGTTATAATAATCCTAATCTATTTGAGAGAAGGTGAAAATTTATGGCGAAAACAATTCATACGGACAAAGCGCCAGCAGCAATTGGTCCTTACGTTCAAGGAAAAGTTGTTGGTAACTTCCTTTTTGCTTCAGGCCAAGTTCCTTTGTCACCTGAAACAGGCGAAGTTATTGGTACAAGCATTCAAGAACAAACCAAACAAGTCCTTAAAAATATTTCTGCTATTTTAGCAGAAGCAGGTACTGATTTTGACCATGTGGTCAAAACAACATGTTTCTTAAGTGACATGGATGACTTTGTTCCATTTAATGAAGTGTACGCTACGGCCTTTAAAGCTGATTTCCCAGCGCGCTCTGCTGTTGAAGTTGCTCGTTTGCCAAAAGACGTCAAGGTAGAAATTGAAGTCATCGCTTATCTCGACTAGATGTTCTCTTAATATTATTTGACACGAAAAAAGTTCGCTACTCTCTCGGCGAACTTTTTTCATTTTTTATTTAGAATTGGCTAAAGAAGCTTTCTGCATCTTTTTAGCTGTTGTCATCATCAAGCGAATACGATTCAATTGGTTAACTTCAGATGAGCCTGGGTCGTAATCGATTGGTGAGATATTAGCCCCTTTGAATTGTCGGCGAAGTTCTTTTAACATGCCTTTACCAACAATGTGATTTGGAAGACATCCAAATGGTTGCAAACAAACGATATTTTTAACACCGTTGTTAAGCAATTCAATCATTTCACCCGTCAAGAACCAGCCTTCACCGGTGTGATTACCGATTGAAACGACTTTTGCAGCACCTTTTGCAATATCGTAAATGGATTCAATACCTTCAAAGCGCTCAGATTTTTCAAGGGCTTTGTTCATTGGTTTTTCAAGAAGATTGATAGCATCGATACCAAGCTTAGCTAAGCGTTTTGATTTTTGGCTCATGTTGAGTTCGTCAGCTTTCCAGATTTGGTTAAAAAGTGAGTAATTCATAAAGCCAATCAAGTCAGGAACAACAGCTTCGCCACCTTCATTTTCAATGATAGCAACAATGTCGTTATTAGCTGTTGGAGCGTATTTGACTAAAATTTCTCCCACCACACCAACTCGTGGTTTTTGTCCAAAATCAATGGTTTCAAGTGTGTCAAACTCTTTGATGATACGTTTCATATTGTGATTGAACTCGAAGTATGAGCCTGATTTGACATTTTTACGGGCAATTTCTAACCATTTTTCATACAGAGCATTGGCAGAACCTGGAACGGCTTCATATGGACGAACACGATAAAGCACACGTTCAAAGAGGTCACCATAAAGCACACTGATAAGTAGACGTTTTACAAATGGTAAAGTAATATTCCAACCAGGTGTTTCTTCGGTACCTTGATTTCCCATAGAAACAGAAACAACAGGAATCTGAGGATATCCAGCATCTTTTAAGGCTTTTCGTAAGAGTGGAATATAGTTTGTTGCACGGCAGCCACCACCTGTTTGTGTCATCATAACACTGGTATTATCGAGGTCGTATTTACCGCTTTGAAGAGCTTCAATTAATTGACCAATGGTAATGATGGCAGGGTAGCAGGCATCGTTATGAACAAATTTTAGACCAACATCAACGGCTTTACGGTCCATAGCTGGTAGAATGACAACATTATAACCGGCTTGTTTGAAGGCTTCTTCAATAAGACCGTTTTGGTGAATTGGTGAAAGCATTGGCATAAGAAGAGTGTGGCGTTTTTTCATGTCTTTAGTAAAGACAGGTTCTTTGATTTCTTCTTCAGTTGCAGCATTGAATTGAGGAGCTTGGTTGAAAATGTGATTGAGATTGGCTTTTTTAGCTTTCTTATCACGTTCTTCAACGGCTGCTTTGAGGGAACGAAGACGAATACGGATAGCACCGAGGTTGCTTCCTTCATCGATTTTTAGCACAGTGTAAAGTTTGTTGTGAGCTCGCATGATTTCTTCGACTTGGTCCGTTGTTACAGCATCAAGTCCGCAACCAAAACTATTTAATTGGACTAATTCAAGATTAGGATTTTTAGAGACCACTTTAGCGGCAGCGTATAGGCGTGAGTGGTAAACCCATTGATTAACCACGCGCAGACCAGCTACCTCTTCTAAGCCTGATACCATATCTTCAGTTAAAACGTGGAAACCTTCTTGCGTAATGATATTAGCAATCCCGTGATTGATTTCAGGGTCAAGGTGATATGGGCGTCCAGAAAGAACAATTGCTTTTTCATTGTTAAGAGCTAGTCGACTAAGAAGTTCATCAGCTTTGTCTTGTAAATCTTTTTTGAAATCAGCTAATACTTGATAGCCATGTTCAACGGCTTTACGGATATCCTCAATAGTAATATCATCATAAATTGCAAAGCTTTTGGCAAGTGATTTGACAACAGATTCATGGTCGGCCAAGTTAACAAATGGATGGAAGTATTTGACCTCACCATTGCGGATAGGGTCCATGTTTTTTTCGATGACTTCTGGATAACTTTGAACGATTGGACAGTTGTAGTGGTTAGGTGCTTTGCTATTTTCAATTTGCTCGTAGATGACACTAGGATAGAAAATGGCATCAACTTTACGGTCAATTAAGCTTTGAATGTGTCCGTGAACCATTTTGGCAGGATAACAAACGGTATCACTAGGAATGGTTTCAATTCCTTTTTCAAATAAACGTTTGTCTGATTTTGGTGAGATTTGAACACGAAAACCTAAATCAGTAAGGACAGTATGCCAAAGTGGGTAATTTTCATACATGTTTAGCACACGAGGGATCCCGACGATACCATGGACAGCATCGCGTTTTGACAAAGCTTTGAACTTGAAGAGTTTTTTGTATTTGTAATCGACCAGATTTTCTTTTTTGTTGCTACGGTCGAATTTGATTTTAGTGACCTTTTCAGCTCCGCGTTCACAACGGTTACCAGTAACAAATTTTGAACCGTCATTAAAAATGGTAACAGTTAAAGCACAGTTATTTTCACACATGCCGCAACGTGTGAATTCTTTTTGAGTGGTAAATTGATCGAGTTCTTCTAACCCCATTAGGCTTGATTTGTTGCGATTGGCTGTCAGTAATGTTTCAGTCATGCTTTACCTCCTTTACTGAACCGCACTAACTTCAAGAGCAGGTTCATGATTGGCTATTTCATCTTCGTATTTTTCTTTAGCGATGATAGCACAGCCATATGCTCCCATAAGTCCTGCAATGCTTGGTCGAACAACTTCACGTTCACTGACGAGTTCAAAGGCACGAAGAACAGCTTCGTTATAGAATGTTCCACCTTGTACAACGATTTTTTCGCCTAAATCTTCAGGACGTTTGAGTTTGATAACTTTATAGAGGGCGTTTTTGATAACAGAATAAGAAAGCCCTGCTGAAATATCAGCAACCGTAGCCCCTTCTTTTTGAACTTGTTTTACCTTAGAGTTCATAAAGACTGTGCAGCGTGAGCCGAGGTCAACGGGGTGCTTAGCAAGAAGAGCAACTTTGGCAAAATCTTTGACATCATATTCGAGGGATTTGGCAAAAGTTTCGATAAATGACCCACAGCCAGAAGAACAAGCTTCATTTAATTGAATGCTTGATAGAGCACCATCACGGACACTCATGGCTTTCATATCTTGTCCACCAATGTCAAGGATAAAATCAACACCAGGATTGAAGTAGTTAGCTGCTTTAAAGTGGGCTACCGTTTCGACTTCACCGTAATCAACGTGAAGAGCAGCTTTGATGAGGTTTTCACCATATCCTGTAACACAAGAGCGGGCAATAAAAGCGTCTTGTGGCAATTGGTGATAGAGCTCTTTTAGGATAGAAATAACATTTTCAAGGGGTTGTCCTTGGTTGTTACCATAGTGTTGGAAGAGGATAGCTCCGTCTGGGTCGGTAAGGACAACTTTTGAGGTAGTTGATCCAGCATCGATTCCAAGGAAAAGAGGACCTGAAGCAGTCGCAATATCCTTGTATGCTACACTTGCTTCATCGTGACGAGCACGCCAAGCATCTAATTCAGCCTGATCTTTGAAAAGAACGTCGAGAGTATTTTTAGGAACTAATGATTTTGACGTATTATTTTCAAGGTTATGAATGATTTCTGAAAGCGTCAATTGAGCTTGATCTTGGTCTAAAGCAGCTCCCATAGCTACGAAGAGTTGTGGATTTTCAGGGAAAATAACGTGCTCTGGTGTAATATTTAGGGTTTCGATGAAACGCTTACGAAGTTCACTCATAAAAAAGAGTGGTCCACCAAGAAAAGCGATGTCTCCAGTGATTTTACGACCAGAAGCTAGTCCAGCGATGGTTTGGTTAACAACAGCTTGGAAAATAGAAGCAGCAATATCTTCTTTTCGAGCTCCTTCGTTAATCAATGGTTGCACGTCAGTTTTAGCAAATACCCCGCAACGGCTTGCAATTGGATATATGGTTTCATAGCCCTTTGCGAGTTCGTTAACCCCGTTAGCATCTGTTTTTAGGAGGCCAGCCATTTGGTCAATGAAGGCACCAGTACCACCGGCACATGTTCCGTTCATGCGTTGTTCGAGGGTATCACCAAAGAAAGTCATTTTGGCATCTTCACCACCAAGTTCAATCACAACATCAGTTTCTGGGATGAATTTTTCAACGGTAGTTGTTGCAGCAATAACTTCTTGGACAAATGGAATTTTAGCTATATCAGCTAAGCCCATACCTCCAGAACCAGTTATAGCAATACTGACTGTTTGGTCACCAATTTCAGCAATGGCTTCGCTTAAAACTTTGATAGTTGCTGTTTTGACGTCAGAAAAGTGACGCTCATAACGTGAAAATAGTAATTGATAATTATCGTCGAAGATGACTACTTTAACAGTGGTCGACCCGACATCTATACCTGCTTTAAACATTAATAAAAAACCTAAAAGTGTTAGAAGGTAGTAGATAAATATCATTCCTAAAAATGACTCATTATCTAGCAACGAATAATGTAGTTACGTCGACAGTTCTTTAACACTATTTCAATCCTTTCTTACCTTATCTAACACACTGTTAATGTCACAACAAGCTGTTGCTTATTCAACAGAGTGTTTGTTATAATAGTATTATAGAACACTCATTGTCAATTGCAATCGCTAATTTTTTAACTTGTGTTGCTTAAACAACACATTCCCGACAATCTGTTGTTTATCTCGGAGGAATAGCTCATGAAACTTACTGATATTCGTTATTTGAGAACTGAAAAACTGATTTTTGACGCTTTTGCTAAACTGCTCAGTGAAAAGCCATATGAGAAAATTACTGTGCAAGATATTGCTGATGAAGCCATGATTAATCGGGCAACTTTTTATGCGCATTACGCTGACAAAGATGATCTTCAAAAAGGTATTCAGCAACAAGTTCTTGAACAAATGTCAGATATGATTGATGCGGCTCAGATTACAAATGGTGAGAGGGTAAAAGTTAAGCGAGCTGAGAAGCTTTTGACAGAGTTTTATCACGGATTAGAAAAGAATGCCGCAATTGCTAAAATTGTTCTGAAAAGCATTTCGCAAGAAGTCATGCAAGAAGAATTTGGAAGTTTGGTTCATGAAAAATACGATCATTTATTAGCTAAGTTGAACGTTACAGAATCTGGTGAACAAGTTCCGACTGATTTTATTGTGGCTTACTTAACGAGTATTTTTACAGGTACTTTGATGTGGTGGATTAAGTCAGATTTTTCAATGCCTGCTAAAGATTTGGCACGTCTTGTTTTGACTTTAGTTAGTAATGGCCACCTTACTGTTATGGGAGTTATTATTGATCGAGAAGATTAGTATAAAAGAGCTGAGAAGTCAGCTTTTTTATTTTATTTTTGATATAATGGAACAGACAGAAAGAAGGATCTTATGAGCCAAAAACAGCTAATGCAAGATAGCATTGATCACCACTATTATCCAGAAGAAGAAGGTGTTTTAATCAATTCTCTGGACATTAGATTACAAGAGATTATCAAAAAGCAACATCCTGATGTTAACGAAGATACCTTTATTAGCCATAAGAATCTGACTTATTATCGCCTTCTCTTTTTAGAAGAGATTATTGATAAAGCCAATCGTAAAAATGACTATGTTCGTGAAGCTGTTTATGATGCGACTAAGCATAAAGGTTACACAGCTTTAGATGTTCAAGATCAATTGGATAGAAAGATTACTTTTGGTCAGCGGATTGCAGATGATGTCGCTCGTTTTGGTGGGTCATGGACTTTTATCATTACATTTATCTGCTTTATGGGAGTTTGGATGGCTTTCAATGTTGTGAAGCCTTTTGGAATTGTATTTGACAAATATCCTTTTATTTTGTTAAATCTTGCCTTATCAACTTTAGCAGCTGTTCAAGCGCCATTAATTATGATGAGTCAAAATCGAGCTTCTGACTACGATCGCTTGCAAGCTAAGAATGATTACAATGTTAATAAGGTTTCGGAAGAAGGTATCCGATTATTGCATACTAAATTGGATCACTTGGTTCAACAAGATCAGTCAGATTTATTGGAAATTCAAAAATTACAAACGGAAATGCTTGCTTCTCTGACAAAACAATTAGTGAATATGCAGGAAGAACAGGCACGTTTAATGGGTCAAATTGAAAAAATGAGAAGGAGCGAAGAAAATGTCTGATAAAGAGATTAACTTAGTTATTGTAACTGGGATGAGTGGTGCTGGTAAGACAGTGGCGATTCAATCCTTTGAAGATTTGGGATATTTTACTATCGATAATATGCCGCCAACTTTGGTGCCAAAATTCATTGAATTAGTTGAGCAATCAAGTGACAATAATCGTGTTGCCCTTGTGGTGGATATGCGCAGTCGCCTCTTCTTTAATGAAATTACTTCTGTTTTAGATAAGATTGACTCTAATCCTAAAATCGACTTCAAGATTCTTTTCTTGGATGCAACAGATGGAGAGCTCGTAGCGCGATACAAAGAAACTCGTCGAAGTCACCCGCTAGCAGCAGATGGTCGTATTTTAGACGGGATTAAGTTGGAGCGTGAATTGTTAGCCCCATTGAAAAACTTGAGTCAAAATGTGGTTGATACGACAGAATTAACACCGCGTCAATTGCGTAAAACCATTTCTGAACAATTTTCAAGTGATGAAAATCAAGCTTCATTTCGTATTGAAGTCATGAGTTTTGGTTTCAAATATGGCTTGCCACTCGATGCAGACTTGGTATTTGACGTACGTTTCTTGCCAAATCCATACTACAAACCAGAACTTCGCAATCAAACAGGTCTTGAAAAAGAAGTCTATGATTATGTGATGAATCACGAAGAATCTGAGGATTTTTACCAACATTTGATTGGTCTTATCAAACCTATCTTGCCTGGTTACCAAAAAGAAGGAAAGTCTATTTTAACGATTGCTGTTGGTTGTACAGGTGGACAACACCGTAGTGTTGCTTTTGCTCATCGCTTAGCTGAAGAGCTCAAAGCGGATTGGGTAGTCAATGAAACCCACCGTGATAAAAATCGTCGCAAGGAGACTGTGAACCGTTCATGAGAAAACCTAAAATTACCGTTATTGGTGGTGGGACAGGTATTCCTGTTATTTTAAATAGTTTAAGACATGAAGACGTTGATATTACAGCCATCGTAACGGTTGCTGATGATGGAGGTAGCTCAGGTGCTTTACGTTCGGTCATGCAGCTGACACCACCAGGAGATCTTAGAAATGTCCTTGTTGCCATGAGTGATATGCCTAAGTTTTATGAAAAAGTCTTTCAGTATCGCTTTGCTGAAGGCGATGGGCCATTGGCAGGACACCCACTTGGTAACCTCATTATTTCAGGGATTGCTGAGATGGAAGGCTCAACTTATAGTGCTATGCAGATTTTGACAAAATTTTTCCACGTTACAGGAAAAATTTACCCAGCAAGTGAGAATCCTTTGACTTTGCATGCTGTGTTTAAAGATGGTCATGAAGTAACTGGTGAGAGTCATATTGCTGATTATCAAGGGATGATTGACCATGTTTATGTCACAAATACATATAATGACGATGAACCGTCGGCTAGTCGAAAAGTGGTCGATGCCATCATGGATAGTGATATGATTGTGCTTGGTCCTGGATCTTTATTTACATCTATTTTGCCAAACTTGGTTATTCCTGAAATTAAGCAGGCCCTTCTTGAGACGAAAGCTGAAGTGGCTTATGTTTGTAACATCATGACACAGTATGGTGAAACAGAGCATTTTACAGATGCTAACCATGTTGAGGTGCTTAATCGTCATCTTGGAAAAGATGTCATTGACACGGTCTTAGTCAATATTGAAAAAGTACCTCAAGATTATATGGATCACAATAAATTTGATGAATATTTGGTTCAAGTTGAGCATGATTTTGCAGGGCTTCGTAAACAAGTCAAACGTGTTATTTCATCTGATTTCTTACGTTTAGAAAATGGCGGAGCTTTTCATAATGGTGACTATGTTGTTGAAGAATTAATGAACCTTGTGAGGGTGAAAAAGCGATGAGTTTTACAGTAAAAGTTAAAGAAGAATTGTTGAATTTGTCGCGATTCGATAAGAGTGAATTATCAGCCATTATTAAGATGTCTGGTAGTCTTGGCTTGACGGGTGCAGGATTGACCTTGTCTATCACGACAGAAAACGCAAAAGTTGCTCGTCATATCTATGAATTGATTGAGACGATTTATCATGTTCAGCCAGAGATTAAGTATCATCAAAAGACGAATCTACGCAAAAATCGTGTTTACAATGTTTTTGTGGCGACAAATGTCAGAGAGATTTTAACAGATTTGCAATTGGCGGATTCTTTCTTTGGTATTGAGATGGGCATTAATCCTAATATCCTTGAAGATGATGACAAGGGACGCGCTTATTTACGTGGGGCTTTCTTGGCAACGGGTACTATTCGTGATCCAGAGTCTGGAAAATACCAACTGGAAATCTTTTCGGTTTACCAAGATCACGCTGAAGATTTGGCAAACTTGATGCGAAAATTTATCCTTGATGCCAAAGTTATTGAACACAAAAATGGTGCAGTGACTTATTTACAAAAAGCCGAAGATATTATGGATTTTCTTCTAGTCATTGGTGCCTTAGAGTGTAAGGATATTTTTGAAGAAGTTAAGATTATGCGTGAGACACGTAATGATGTTAACCGTGCTAATAATGCAGAGACGGCAAATATTGCTAAAACCGTCACAGCAAGCATGAAGACCATCAATAATATCATCAAAATCATGGATACCGTTGGACTTGAGACCTTACCAATTGAATTGCAACAAGTGGCTAAGATTCGTGTAGAAAATCCTGATTACTCGATTCAGCAAATCGCAGACCACTTGGAAGGAACCTTGACCAAGAGCGGTGTTAATCATCGATTGCGTAAAATCAATAAAATTGCAAATGAATTATAAGAAAGAGGAGAGTTTACTATGAGTTGTACTACAATTCTTGTCGGTAAAAAAGCGTCATATGATGGTTCAACCATCATTGCTCGAACTGAAGATTCACAAAGTGGTGATTTCACACCGAAACAATTTATCGTGGTTAACCCAGAAGACCAACCACGTCATTACAAATCAGTTCTGTCTTCATTTGAGATTGACCTGCCAGACAACCCAATGCGCTACACATCAGTGCCAGATGCTTTGCGTAAAGATGGTATCTGGGGAGAAGCTGGTATCAACGAAGCCAATGTTGCAATGAGTGAGACAGAAACAATCACAACAAATGCGCGTGTTCTAGGAGCAGATCCATTGGTTGAATCTGGTATTGGTGAAGAAGATATGCTAACTTTGGTGCTTCCTTATGTTCGTACAGCGCGCGAAGGTGTGGAACGTCTAGGTGCTATCCTAGAAGAGTACGGTACTTATGAATCAAATGGTGTTGCTATCTCTGACCTTGATGAGATTTGGTGGCTAGAAACTGTTGGTGGACACCACTGGATTGCTCGACGAGTGCCAGATGATTGTTACGTCACAAATCCAAATCAACTTGGTATTGATCATTTTGAATTTAACAATCCAGATGATTACATGTACTCAAGTGACTTGCGTGATTTCATCGAGGATAATAATCTAGATTTGACTTACTCAAATGAGCACTTTAATCCTCGTTACGCTTTTGGTAGCCAACGTGATAAAGACCGTCATTACAATACACCACGTGCTTGGGCAATGCAACGTTTCTTGAATCCTGAAATTGAGCAAGATCCACGTAGCTTCTTTATTCCATGGGCTCAAAAACCTTATCGTAAAATCACTATTGAAGATGTCAAATATGTTTTGAGTAATCACTACCAAGATACAGAATTTGATCCATATGGTCCAGAAGGTAACGCTGTGACACAACGTACTTTCCGTACAATCGGTATCAACCGCACAAGCCAAACTGCTATTCTTCAATTGCGTCCAGATCAACCACATGATACAACAGGTATTCAATGGTTGGCTTATGGTTCAATGCCATTTGGAACAATGGTGCCATTCTTCACTCAGATTTCAACAACACCAGATTATTTTGTAAATACTGCTGAAAATGTCTCAACTGATTCATTCTATTGGGCTAATCGCTTAATTGCAGCGATTGCAGATCCACATTTCCACCAACACGAAGGCGATATTGAAGCTTATGTTGAGAAAACAATGGCAGCAGGACATGCGCGTATCAAACGTGTTGACGAAGCTTTAGCTAAAGGTGAGACTGTTGATTTTGATGCTGAAAACCAAGCGATGAGTGATTACATCCAAGAAGAAACACAAAAACTTTTGAATAAAATTCTTTTTGATGCAAGTAATTTAATGACAAATCGCTTCTCAGTAAGTGACTAATAACGAATCCTCTGAATATTTTTCAGAGGATTTTTTGTATGAAAGCGAAAAAATTTATAAAAAAAGCTTGCAAAAAGTTGAAAGTTCAGATATACTTTACTGGTAAACAATTAACTAGTTAAGAAAAGGGGCCGTCATGAAGAAGAGATTTCTTTTATTGATAAATGTACTTGCACTTTTGCTTGTTTGGCAAGTTAGCCATATTAAGCAGGTTGCAGCGGATGACAAGATTAAAGTTGTGACAACTTTTTATCCTGTCTATGAATTCACTAAGGCTGTTTCAGGAGATACAGCTGATGTTACCATGCTGATTAAGGCAGGAACAGAACCACATGATTTTGAACCTTCAACTAAAAATGTAGCCGCTATCTCAGATGCTGATATGTTTGTTTACATGGATGATAGCATGGAAACGTGGGTTAAAAAAGTTCAAAAGTCTGTTAAATCAAAAGATTTAACCGTTGTTAGAGCAAGTGGAGATATGCTTCTCATGGCTGGAACAGCTGAAGAAGAAGGGGAAGAGCATGAAGGTGAAGGCCACAGCCACCAATACGATCCACACGTATGGTTGTCACCAAAACGTGCTGTCACTTTAGTTGAAAATATCCGTGATGCTTTTGTTGCAAAATACCCTGAAAAGGCAGATACTTTCAAGGCTAATGCAGCGGCTTACATTGATAAACTGAATACTCTTGATGAGGAGTATACAGATGGCTTGTCAGATGCTAAACAAAAAAGCTTTGTTACACAACACGCTGCTTTTGGTTATTTAGCACTTGATTATGGTTTGAACCAAATCTCAATTGCTGGCATTTCACCAGAAGTAGAACCATCAGCTAAACGTATTGCAAGCCTTGCAAAATACGTTAAAAAATATGATATCAAGTATATTTACTTTGAAGAAAATGCTTCAAGTAAAGTCGCTTCAACTTTGGCAGACGAAGCTGATGTAAAAACAAAAGTTTTGAATCCACTAGAAAGCTTGACAAATAAACAAATCAAAGCTGGTGAAGATTATTTCTCAGTAATGCGAGAAAACTTGAAAGCACTGCAATTGACAACAGACGTCAAAGGTAAAGAAATTAAAGCTGAAACAGATGATACAAAAACTGTTCAACATGGTTATTTCAAAGATAAAGATGTTACTGACCGTAAATTAAGTGATTGGACAGGAAAATGGCAATCAGTTTATCCATACTTGCTTGACGGAACGCTTGACCCAGTCTGGGATTATAAAGCAAAAGCTTCAAAAGGCCAACAAACAGCTCAAGAAGTTAAAGATTATTACACAACAGGATACAAGACAGATGTTGAACAAATTAATATTGATGGTAAAAAGAACACAATCACTTTTGTTCAAAATGGTGAAAAACACACCTTTACGTATAAATATGATGGTTATAAAATTGTAAAATACGAAAAAGGAAACCGCGGTGTCCGTTACTTGTTCGAAACAGATGATAAAGACGCTGGTGACTTCAAGTATGTTCAATTTAGTGACCACAACATTTCATCAACAAAAGCTGAACATTTCCATCTCTTCTGGGGAAATAGCAGCCAAGATGAAATCCTAAAAGAAATGGATAACTGGCCAACTTACTTCCCAGCAAAAGAATCAGGTCAAGAAATCGCTCAAGACCTTGTTGCTCATTAAGATAGATTAAGGTTTGAATCATTGATTCAAACCTTTTTTCTTTGATATCAAAGGCAGCCTTATGAATGATTTGACTTGCGTTGCCAGCTTATAAAATCTTTGCTATAATGATTTAAGATAGCACTTACATTTTAGGAGGTCCCGTGAAAGAAAAACAAGTTACAAAATTCTTTTTAGCTTGTTCGACCTTAGTTACTTGTATTACTTTGGGGATTAATCTCACTTTCAGGCATGCAGCTCATGCTGTTATAGCTGAATCAGGTCAAGTTTCCCCTACAGCTACGGCTGATTTTATTGCAAGTATTGGCGAAACAGCTCGACAAATTGGTCAAGATCGAAATCTTTACGCCTCGGTTATGATTGCTCAAGCAGTTTTGGAATCAAGCAGTGGCCAATCAGCACTTAGCCAAGAACCATATTATAATTTTTTTGGGATTAAAGGAGCGTATAACGGTAATTCTGTAATCATGCAGACTTGGGAAGATGATGGTAGCGGAAATACTTATGAAGTGGACCAAGCTTTTCGTTCTTATAGTAGCTTAGCTGATTCACTAAATGATTATGCTAATTTATTAAGTTGGAGTCTTTATTCAGATACTTGGAAGTCAAATACTTCATCCTATCAAGATGCTACAGCTGCACTTACTGGCCGCTACGCTACAGATACTTTGTATGCTGATAAGTTAAACGCTTTGATTGAGCAATATGGTTTAACTGCTTATGATGAACCGGTTGTGGCTGAGCAAGTTCAAACAAGCCCTGAAGAAGTACAAGAGGACCAAAATAGCCAAGAAACACCTCAAACAGCTGATCCAAATCATGTTTGGAATAAATATAGAGGTTCTTATACAAGCTCAGATATCTTAGCAGACGATGAAGCCTGGATTGCCTTTATTCACTAAGTTAGAAGCCTTAATCAGGCAAGATTTGGGATTTTTTATTAATAGTAAAAAAACGTTAGCTAGATATAGCTAACGTTTTAATTTTCGAAAATCGAGGGCAAAAACAAATGAATACAATGCCAGTTGCAACACGAAAGCAATGGAGACTTTTGTGCCCTCGCTGTAATTATATCAAAAATCCTTTTAGATTTAAATAAAAAACCATTCCGATTTCTCGAAAATGGTTTTTCTGTAGTAAATGCGGTTTCTTATTTGAGACCGTATTTTTTGTTGAAGCGATCCACACGACCATCTGCTTGAGTGAATTTTTGGCGACCAGTGTAGAATGGGTGAGAATCTGATGAGATTTCCACACGTACAAGTGGGTAAGTAGCGCCTTCAAATTCTACAGTTTCGTCAGAAGCTTTTGTAGAACCGCTAAGGAATTTGTAACCAGTAGTTGTGTCCATGAATACTACTGGACGGTATTCTGGGTGGATGTTTTGTTTCATTGTTAAAAGATTTCCTTTCTGCCATGGCACTTTTTCAGCACCATAGTTATTTTAACTTCTATAGTTTATCAAATAATGCAATTTTTGACAAGACTTTTGTGCAAATTAATTGAATTGAAATATAATTGTTAAAAATCGCTCTACAGCAGGCTTGAGCTTAGTTTTTTGAGGCTAGTAAATCTTTGATTTCTTGATAGATTTGCACGTTTTCCTCAAGGCTGTAAGAATTGGCTCCGCTGGCAAGTGGGTGCCCTCCTCCGTCGTGACGTTTAGCAATCTCGTTGATGACCTGTGTTTTACTACGCAAGCGAACACGGTAGTTACCGTCAGCTTGTTCAACGAAAATTGCCCAAGATTGAACACAATCAATACGACCTGGAGCTCCAACAATAGCAGAAGTTTCAGCTTCAGTGACATTGTATTTTTTCATAGTTTCTTGCGTCAACACCACACGCGCAGCCCCATTATCATCAACTTCTAAGTTATCATAGACAAAGCCTTGAAGTTTCGCAATTTTAAATGAAATAGAATCCATTTGTCGAGCTAGGCCAGAAAAATCAAAATCATAGTCACGAAGTTTACTTGCAATCAAAAATGTTTTGCTACTTGTGGCAGGGTATAGAAAGCGTCCAGTGTCTCCGACAATACCTGAATAAAGGAGACGGGCAGCTTCAGATGAAATTTTTAAACCTGTTGAGAAAGCAAAATCTGAGATGATTTCACTGGCACTTGAAGCTTCAGTATTAACATAAAGCAAATCCCCATAAACGTCATCATTAGGGTGATGGTCAATTTTAATGAGACAGTCACCTTTTGTATAACGGTCATCATCGATACGAGGCGTGTTGGCTGTGTCCGTTACAATAACCAAAGCTTCCTCATAATCGCTATCATTAACTTGGTCCATGCTTGTCATCCAAGTAAGGGTTGGTTCGTCAAATCCTGTTGCCAAAACTTTTTTATTTGGAAAATTATGCTTAATCAATTCACGTAAACCAGCCTGACTGCCAAGTGCATCTGGGTCAGGTCTTTGGTGACGGTGAATAATAATGGTATCATAAGCTCTAATTTTTTCTAAAATTTCTTCAAATGTATTCATATATAATTCCTTTGTAAGCAAGATTTTACCCTATTATAGCATGAAAAGACTGAGAGGTGTTAATGGGGCTTTTGAGAATGTGGTAAAGTTATTAAGTTTTCCTTTTCAGTTCATGTTTTATTTTTTGTTTTTAGGATCAAAGTGGTAAAATATCTATGTAAACGTTTTCTAAAAATCTTAGAGAGGATATGCTTATGTCAGTGTTTTATGTTCCATCAGTAAACCTTATTGGACGTGGTGTTGTCAAAGAGATTGGTAGTTATATCAAAAGATTAGGTTATCACAAAGCCCTTTTGGTAACCGACCATTTTATTGCTGGAAGCGACATTCTACCACAGGTGACAGCTCCGCTTGATGCTGAAAACATCGACTATATTATTTATAGCGATGTTGATCCAAATCCGACTGTTAAAAATGTTGAAGAGGGGTTGGCGGTTTTAAAAGAAAATGGCTGTGATTTTATTATTTCACTTGGCGGAGGTTCTCCACAAGATGCTGCAAGCAGTATTTCTATCTTGGCTACAAATGGAGGGCGCCCACAAGATTACGAAGGGGTTCATAAATCAAAAGAACAAGGTCTTCCTGTTGTAGCTATTAATACGACAGCAGGGACTTCAGCTGAAATTACAATCAACTACGTCATCACAGATGAAGAACGCAAAGTCAAAATGGTTATGGTTGATAAAAATAGCCTAGCTTTGATGTCAGTCAATGACCCAGAATTAATGGTTTCAATGCCTAAGTCATTAACTGCAGCAACTGGTATGGATGCATTAACTCACGCTATCGAAGCTTTGGTAACACCAGGTGCTTATGCTGCAACGAAAAAACTTTCAGTTGGTGCGATTGAGTTAATCAAAGAATATTTGCCACGTGCAGTTGCTGATGGTCATGACCTTGAAGCGCGTGAAGCCATGGTTAATGCTATTTTCTTAGGTGGTATGGCATTTAATAATGCAGGACTTGGTTACGTGCATGCGATGGCTCACCAACTTGGTGCTGTTTATCATTTACCACATGGTGTTTGTTGTGCGATGATTTTACCAATTGTAGAACGCGAAAATGCCAAACATGTTCCAGCAGCTTTCCGTGATGTGGCTAAAGGACTAGGGCTTCATATTGAAGATAAAAGTGACCAAGAATGTGCAGATTATGCTATTTCAGTCATTGAAAGTTTGTCAGCTACCGTTGGTATTCCTAAGAAATTAACAGAATTGGGGATTAAGGAAGAAGAATTTGACTTTGAATTTCTTTCTAAAAATGCTATGGTGGATGCTTGTGCACCTGGTAATCCATTCATGCCAACCCTTGAAGAAACAATCGCACTTTATAAACAATTATTTTAAGTCTTAATGGAGAAAGTAAAGAGATAAACCATGAAAATATTCTGGTTTATCTTTTTTTGGTAAAAATTCTTTGCAAAGTTAAAAGAATATGTTAAGATAGTAGCTAAAAAATTTAATTAGGGAGGCTAACTTGGATACAAGAGCATTAAAAGATTTGGCAAAAGCAGAACTACATTGTCACTTAGATGGTTCTCTTTCACTAGGGACGATTCGTCAATTGGCAGAGATGTCGAATATTTCTGTTCCAGAATCTGACAAGGAATTGAAAAAATTGGTAGTTGCACCCGCTGAGGCAGAATCTTTGATGGATTATCTTAAAGCATTTGATTTTGTTCGTCCACTTTTGCAGACTAAAGAAGCTCTTCATTTGGCAGCATATGATGTGGCTAGACAGGCTGCGCAGGAAAATGTTATTTACACTGAAATTCGTTTTGCACCTGAGTTTTCGATGGATGAAGGTTTGACAGCATCTGAGACTGTAGAAGCGGTTCTTTCAGGGCTTAAGCAGGCAGAAGCAGAATTTGGGATTGTAGCCAAAGTTCTTGTTTGTGGAATGAGGCAATCACCTGCACATGTGACACGAGATATCTTTGACCATGTTGTTTCCTTAGCGGAAAAAGGGTTGGTTGGTTTTGACTTTGCTGGAAATGAATTAGATTTTCCACCAGCTGAGCTTGAAAGATTGATTCGTTATACCCAAGAATTAGGTTTACCTTTAACTTTTCATGCTGGAGAATGTGGCTGTGCACATTATATCGCAGATTCGATTGCCCTTGATATTAAACGCTTGGGTCATACCACAGCTATTTATAACCATCCTGAATTAATTGAGCAGTTTGTAAAAAATAATGTAACTGCAGAGCTTTGTTTAACAAGTAATCTTCAAACTAGAGCCGCTAAATCATTGGATGAATTTCCTTACTTTGCTTTAAAAAATGCTGGTGCTAATATTACTATTAATACAGATAATCGTACGGTTTCTGATACTAACCTAACTAAAGAATATTCCCTTTTTGTGAAACATTTCGGTGCTGGCATTAATGATTTTCTAACATTTAATAAAAATGCTATTCGTGCATCGTTTACGACAGAAGCTCAAAAAGCTGATTTATTATCTAAAATTGACAATTTATATAAAACATTTCTGTAAAAATATGCTACAATAGTGGTAATTTATGTTTGGAGGGAACTATGGCTTTAGTTAAGATTGTCTATGCCAGCATGACAGGAAATACTGAAGAAATTGCTGACATCGTAGGAAATAAATTTGAAGAACTTGGACACACTGTCGAAGTTGATGAATGTACAACAGTAGATGCAGCTGATTTTGAAGATGCTGATGTTGCTATCGTTGCATCGTATACATATGGTGATGGTGAATTGCCAGATGAAATCGTTGATTTTTATGAAGATCTTGCAGATGTTGATTTGTCAGATAAAATCTTTGGTGTTGTTGGATCTGGTGATACTTTCTATGATTACTTCTGTAAAGCAGTTGACGAATTTGAAGCTCAATTTGCATTGACTGGTGCCACAAAAGGTGCTGATTCAGTTAAAGTTGACTTGGCTGCAGAAGACGAAGATATTGCAAATCTAGAAGCTTTCGCAGAAACTATTTCTGAAAAAGTGAACTAAATAGCTAACTGAGATTGGAGTGTGCTCCAATCTCTTTTTTTCTCCATTTCATAAAGAATGTTATATAAAGTGAGGTGGTCATATGGCCAAAAATAGAGATTACGATTATGGTTTTCACGATGAACTTACCCCAACTTATTCAACAGGCAAGGGCTTAACTGAGGAAATTGTACGTCAGATATCAGCATACAAGCATGAACCACAGTGGATGCTTGATTATCGCTTGAGGAGCTTGGAGTTGTTTTATAAATTGCCAATGCCAGACTTTGGACCAGACTTGTCAGGAATTGATTTTGATGATGTGATTTATTTTCAAAAGCTATCTGATAAAAAAGTCAATGATTGGGATGATGTTCCTGATAAGATTAAGGAAACGTTTGAACGGCTTGGAATCCCACAAGCAGAGCGTGATTATTTATCTGGTGCTGTTGCGCAATACGAATCTGAAGTGGTTTATCACAACATGAAAGAAGAGTTCCAAAAACAAGGGATAATTTTCACCGATACCGATACAGCCCTTCAAGAATATCCCGAACTGTTTAAAGAATATTTTGGAAAAATTGTTTCAAATAGTGAACACAAGTTTGCCGCTTTAAATGGTGCCGTTTGGTCAGGTGGAACTTTTATTTATGTGCCAAAAGGTGTTCAGTGTGATATTCCAGTACAGACTTATTTTCGTATTAATGGGGAAAATGCGGGGCAATTTGAACGCAGCTTAATTATTGTGGATGAAGGAGCCTCTATTCAATATATTGAAGGGTGTACAGCTCCCAATTACACGACAAATAGCCTACATGCTGCAACTGTAGAAATTGTTGTCAAACGCGATGCAAGCTTTCGTTATACAACCATGCAAAATTGGTCTGACAATGTCTATAACCTTGTTACTGAACGTGGTAGGGTTGAAGAGAATGGTATGTTAGAATGGATTGATGGTAACCTCGGCAGCAAGGTTAATATGAAGTACCCTTGTTCTATTTTAAATGGTCCATATGCTAAAACTTCAGTTCTTTCTATGGCATTTGCCAATTATGGGCAACATTTGGATGCAGGGTGTAAAGTCTATCACAACGCTCCTCATACTTCGTCAACTTTAATTTCAAAATCAGTGGCTAAAGACGGTGGTAAGACTGATTATCGCGGTTCGGTCTATTTTGGAAAAAATAGCAGTGGCTCAAAATCTCATATTGAATGCGATACAATTTTGATGGATGAAGAA
>OCTW013409817.1_pt1 | contig 41495 bp, 36 predicted proteins | sample 1539671 | NCBI WGS metagenome assembly OCTW01 (sample SAMN02144230, study PRJEB22623) | gut metagenome | biome: sheep rumen | host: Ovis aries | place: New Zealand
CTGGTCCATGTCCATCTTATCCTTCAGGAACTGGTAACTGGTGGTAGAGGTGAAGAGCATCCGTTCCGTGTCATAACTGATGTTCAGTCCGGTGTTCAGCATATTACGCTTGTAGCCGTTCATGATGGTCGTGGCAGGGTCGTAAACCTTATCACCATCAAAACGATCTGCATAACTACCCATGTAAGACCGCATCTCGTCAGGCATAAACTCTCCATATCCGAAGCCGTTCTGGTTAATATACTGGTAGTCGGCCGTCCAGTCGAACTTCAGTTTTTCTGAGGGCTTGAAGATAAGACGCAGTTTGCCGCCAGCCTCGTTGGTCTTGTCGTTCTTCTCAGAGAAGTTCTGATTGTCGATAAAGCCCTTCAGTCCACTGTAGAAACCTGCGACAGAGAAGGCGAACTTGTCGGAGGTTCGCTGATAGGTGGCAGCCTCAACGTTGGTGTAGAGTCCTGTGCCAATACCTAAGCGGATGTCTGTGCCCTGGTAACTGAAGGGGTCTTTCGAGTAGATACGCACCAGACCGCCCTCAGTGTTCTGTCCGTAGAGCGTGCCCTGCGGGCCTCGGAGGATATCAACGCGGTCGATACCATAGAAATGGTTGTTGTAGGCAGCCTTCGACATCAGGGGGATGTTGTCGTAGTAGATGCCGACTGCAGGACTGTTCACGCGCGAGCCTATACCTCTTATATACATAGAGGAGGTGAGGCGGGAACCGTAGGAAGGCATGGTGAAGGAAGGAACGTACTGCGACAGTTGCGACAGGTCGCGCACATTCAACTGCTGCAGTTGTTCACTGCCGAAGACATTGCTACTGACGGGCTGGAGGCGGAGCCGCACCTGCTCCTTGGGCTGTGCGACCACCACCACCTCGTCTAAATCAACAACTTTACTGCTATCCGTTAATACCCCAGAAGTGGTATCATAACGATTTCCTCCTTGTACTGGCATTACGCCTAAGCATAGTCCTGTCATCAGCAGGACACTGGTTTTCATCATCATCTTAATTATCTTTTTATCCTTTTCAGGCTGCAAAGGTACTGCAATCCGTCAGCCTGTGCAATCCCCATTTATGCGGATTCTTACAAATTAAGATAAAAAGACCTATTCGAGATGATTCTGGAATATGTCATAGTCCATGTCGTAGGCTGGTGAACGTATGGACAGCAGATTGAGCACGGAATGGAATATGTAATGCTGCTCGAGAACGGCCGGCAATGTCTGCTTATAGTCCCTGAACCCATCCGATACCCATACCAAGAACGGTATCTCGTACTGTACCTTAGGCGCAAGTTTCATAGGAAGGCCGTGCATGAACATCTTGTTCTCGCCCAGCGACTCACCATGATCGGAAATAAAGATCATGGCACTGCGCCATTCTGTCATAGTGCGCAGGGTATTGATAAGACTGTCCAGGAGGAAGTCGGTATAGCGTATGGTATTGTCGTACGCATTGACCAGCATATCGACATTCTTCTCACCTTCTTCCACGTTCTTGGCTACCGGCTTATACACTTCAAACGCCTTGGGATACTTGCTGGCATAGTTAGGACCGTGACTTGTACTGGTATGCAGCACGATCAGCACCTTATTCTTCTTGCTGGACTCTATCCGCTGGCGGAGTCCCGCAAAGAGAATGCCATCATAGTCATCGTCCTCCTCGGGGTATCGGGTAGCGAGATCCGTGTCAGTGAGATACTCATCGATATGTATGGGCGGTTCTCCCCAGTTGGATGTACGCCACGACACATCCACCCCCGTCCTATAGGCATAGTTGGGCAGCAACTCATACAGGTCGTCCGTGTTCTTGGGCTCAAGTATGGCCTTTGTGCCGGCAGTGGTATAAGTAGCACACGAAGTAGCCTGATACACCTTCAGTCCGTCTTGTCTGGACAGCAGCGGATTGGTGTCGCGCCTATAGCCGTAGAGTTGGAAGTTGGCTTTCCTTGCCGACTCACCGATGACAAGTATCACGACGGCCTTTTCATCATCCGCAATCTGACCATCGGGAAGCCGTATCTCCTCCGTCTGTTCGTCGTGGCTGAAACTGATCACCCTACCAGTATTCACCAGATAAGACCATGGCTGCAGCAGTCCGCCCAACTCCGTGTCATGCTGACTGACCCATAGTGTCTGGCCGATGTTCAGCACTGCGACGACAAGGACAATAGCCAGAGAACCGCCACAGCAGATGCCAAGTCTTCTTGCCTTGCCGAAGACCACAGGCTGTAGCAGGCAATACAAGGCAGGAAGGATGCCAAAGACGATGATGGAAAGCCACAGTGACCAACTGAAGAACCCAGAGGCTTCGGAGTATCTGGTATTAAACACGTTGCCAATGGTCGTCGCATCAATAATTACCCCGTAGGTGAAGATGAAATAGACGGCCGTCGCATTGATGACGGAAAGGATGGCAAGCAAGATGCGCCCTACCCTCCTCGTCAGGAACATGAGGAGATAGGTCATCATGAAGTTGAGCGCCAGCATGATCACCACCAGCGATGCCAGCAGGAACATTCTCCCACTGACGCCTTCATTGCTATTGTTGGCTGCATAGTCAAAGAACGGTATGTTGTATAATACCAGTGTTCCCAGACTGACGATGCACGAAAATGCGAAAAGAGATATCGGACGTAAGAACTTTTTCATAAACATTCCTAATTATGCATGCAAAGATACGGAAAATCATTAGAAAATGAGTACCTTTGCACTAGTTTTAAGACTAATTAATTTAAATACACTATGAACATTCTGATTTTGCAGGCCTCTCCACGCGCCAATGGAAGCACGGCGTGGATGGCGGCAGAGTACAAGAAGGCTGCTGAGGCAGCAGGTCACCAGGTAACGCTGGTCAACGTTTCTCGCAAGAAGATTGCAGGCTGTCTGGCCTGTGAGTATTGCCACAACAAGGGCAACGGTGCCTGTATCCAGAAGGACGACATGCAGGAACTCTACCCGTTGATGGCCGAGGCAGAGGTGCTGGTGTTGGCCGCCCCTATCTACTACTTCACGCTCTGTGCGCAGATCCAGGCTCCCATCCAGCGTATGTACTGTGTCAACGCTCCTGCCAAGGTGAAGAAGATGGCCCTACTGATGTCGTCCTATTCGCCCGGAGTCTATAGTGGTGCGACGGCAGAGTACCATGACATCTGCAACTACTGGCACGCTGAGGACACTGGCATCGTCACTGCCAAGATCGACGAGCAGAAGACAGACGAGACAAGTCAGAAGATTCAGGCCATCGTGAAGAACCTATAGGTTGGCTGCCAAAGGTACAGGATATGAATAAGGAAGAGAAATACCGATTACTGACGGAACAGGTCAAGAGTCTGACCGCAGGTGAGACTGACAGCATCGCCACCATGGCCAATGTGGTGGCAGCCATCCATGAGACGATGGGCTTCTTCTGGACAGGCTTCTATCGGGTGGTAGGCATCGAACTGGTACTGGGACCATTCCAGGGACCCGTGGCCTGCACGCGCATCGCATACGGCCGGGGGGTGTGTGGTACGGCATGGAAACAAGGCCAGACGATCGTCGTACCCGACGTGGAACAGTTTCCTGGACATATTGCCTGTAGCAGTCTGTCAAGGTCGGAGATCGTAGTGCCCGTGCTCAACAGGATAGGTAGCGTCGTGGCCGTACTCGACATCGACAGCAAGGAACTCTCCACCTTCGACGACATAGACCGACAGTATCTGGAGAATATCTGTCATGACCTGATCCTATAGAGATATCCGACGCCCAATGAAGAACAGCGAGGCACTGCTATCATACATCCGCGAAGGCCGCACGATGAACCAGCGCGAGAAACTCTGGCTCATCGTGAGCCTGAGTATCCCGTCGATCCTGGCACAGATATCGGCCACGGTGATGTTCTTCATCGATGCCTCCATGGTAGGCCATCTGGGTGCCAAGGCCTCTGCGGCCATCGGACTGGTAGAGACCACGGGGTGGCTGTTGGGCGGTCTGGCCTCTGCGGCCAACATGGGATTCTCGGTACAGGTGGCCCACTTCATCGGCGCCAACGACTTCGAGGCGGCCCGCAGGGTGCTCCGCCAGTCGCTCGTCTGCAGTCTCATCTGGGCACTTGCCATCTCACTGACTGCCCTGCTCATATCCCCATATCTGCCCTACTGGATGGGCGGCAGCGAGGAGATAGCCCACGACGCGTCGCTCTACTTCGCCATCATCGGCCTCTGTGGCATCTTCTTCCAGATGGAAGGTCTGGCTGGTTCGATGCTGAAATGCTCTGGCAACATGAAGATCCCCAGCATCCTGAACATCGGCATGTGCGTGATGGATGTGGTGTTCAACTACATCTTCATCTACATGCTCGACATGGGTGTGAAGGGTGCCGCCATGGGAACAGGGGTGGCAGAACTGATCACGGCCGGTCTGATGCTCTACTTCCTGCTCTATCGTTCCGACATGCTCTCCCTGTTCGGAGAGAAGCGAAAGGGCAAGGACAAGGAACAGGCCTATCTCTATCGTCCGAAGAGCGACGTGGTGGGCACGGCCTTCAAGATTGGTGCACCCATGGGACTGCAGCACCTGCTGATGGGATCGGCCCAGATCGTGAGCACGCTCATCGTGGCCCCCCTGGGCACCATCGCCATCGCAGCCCACTCGCTGGCCATCACCGTCGAGAGCCTCTGCTATATGCCGGGCTACGGCATCGCCGAGGCTGCCACGACCCTCGTAGGACAAGGCATCGGGGCTGGTCAGAAAGCACTGACCCGCTCCTTCGCCCGCATGTCCGTCGGACTGGGCATCGGCGTGATGACGATGATGGGTATCCTGATGTGGATCTTCGCCCCTGAACTGATGGGGATCATGTCGCCAGTGGAGGAGGTGATCGTCCAAGGCACGGAGGTGCTGCGCATCGAGGCCTGGGCGGAACCGATGTTCGCTGCCGCCATCGTCTGCAACGGTGTGTTCATCGGGGCAGGCGACACGATGATCCCTGCCGCCATGAGCCTGTGCTCGATGTGGTTCGTCCGCCTGACACTGGCCGCCAGTCTTGCCCCGCGATTCGGGCTGAAGGGCGTCTGGACGGCCATGGCCATCGAACTGATCTTCCGTGGCAGCATCTTCCTGGTCAGGCTCTTCAAGGGAGGATGGAGTGAGAAGTTGAGAATTAAGAATTAAGAATTAAGAATTATGATTACTTGTATGCGGAGGATTCTGTTTGTAATGTTTGCTGTCCAGTGTTCACTGTTCACGGCTTGGTCGCAGACCATCAGCACGGAGGTGCTCTTCGAGACGACGGCCGGCAATATCCGTATCGGACTGTATGACGAGACGCCGCTGACGCGCGATAACTTCCTGAAGATCACGAAGATGGGGATCTACGACTCCCTGCTGATCCACCGTGTCATCAAGGACTTTATGATCCAGAGCGGCGATACGAACAGCAAGCATGCCAAGCCCGGACAACTATTGGGCACGGGCGACTTCGACTATACCACAGAGGCCGAGTTCCGTCTGCCGCAGATCTTCCACCGCCGTGGTGTGGTGGCCATGGCACGCGAAGGCGACAAGGTCAATCCTGAGCGCCGCTCGTCAGCCTGCCAGTTCTATATCGTCTGGGGAAAGATCTACCAGGACGACCGTCTGATCGCCAAGGTACAGGAACGGCTCGACTCCGCCACACAGGGAACGGTGAAACTGACACCTGAGATGATCGAAGTATATAAGACTGTTGGTGGCACGCCTCATCTCGACGGACAATACACCGTCTTCGGCGAGGTCATAGAGGGCATGGATATCGTAGAGAAGATACAGGGTGTGCAGACCGACAAGAACGACCGTCCGCTGGAGGATATCCGTATTCTGAAGGCTACCGTCACGAAGGACCTGCCCCAACTGGAGAAGCCCAAAGCCGCCAAAAAAGGCTCAGTGACCAAGAGGCGCACGGCTCCACGGAGGAAATAGGCATAAAAAAGCCGCTCAAGGGTCATCAACGACTCAAGGGCGGCACCAACAATCTATGAATAACTAAAAACCTTTTTCTGAAATAACGGAGTGTCACCACTGCGTCTGTTATCCTTACTTGCAAATCTTTTTCTAACACCTTAGAAAACCTATTGCCAATCTAACTAAATAAAACCTAAAAACCTAACTAACTATTAACTCTAACTAAAACCTAAATTCAATCTTTTCCTTTACTAATACCTCTGTATTTCTTTTTGACGATGCAAAGGTACGACGATTTTCGCTACCTACCATGGATTATACCCCGTTTTTGCACAAAAAACACCTTTCTTTTGATATATGTCAACCGTATTGTGTGCGAACACATACAAATTGTGTACGAAAACAGCCTTTTCTATGCACATTTGATCCCGAAATGGTGTATATAAAAGACTTATCAAATCTCATTTACCTTTCAGCCGGCAGATAACTACTTGATTATCAACGCTTTCGGCTGAAATGTGTTTTTCCCATGTATTTAGCACTGAAAGTAGGGGCAACTTTTGATGAATAAACTGCGATTTTCGACTAAATAGTGCCTTCTTTCAGAAAATAAGTGCCTACTTTCACGGCTGAAGTGCCTACTTTCGCGGCTAAAGAGCCTCTTTAGGAAGCAAAAGAGCCTCCTCATTATGGTCCCAGGCCTTGGGAAAAAACAAAAATAACATATCAGCACAAACTTTTAGATACGCGTGAATGGTGGCTGACCGTCTGACTTTTGTCTTATAGAATCCCCTTTCAGCCGGAAACGCTGAAAACCAAGCAGTTAGCAACAGACTGAAAGGAAAATGTCACGTCGTCAGAGGTGTCTGCACTTCTGCCACAAGATTAGTCAGTTCGACGAACTCAGGGATGGAGAGTTGTTCTGGACGACGCGTGAGCAGTGAAGAATGGAGCGTGAAGAACGAAGAATCAGGTGGCAGTATCTGGCGCAGGGAGACGCGAAGCATCTTCCGACGCTGGTTGAAGACGGTCTTCACCACGCACTTGAACAGCGCCTCATCGCATCCTAAGTCTGTCACCTCATTACGCGTCATCCTGATGACGGCGCTCTGCACCTTGGGAGGCGGATTGAACACGGAGGGCTCCACGGTGAAGAGGTATTCCACGTTGTACCACGCCTGGATCAATACGGAGAGAATGCCATACTGCTTGTTGCCTGGCTTCGAGGCCATGCGCAGGGCCACCTCATGCTGGATCATGCCCGTACAGCAGGGAATCAGGTCCTTGTTGTCGAGCATCTTGAAGAATATCTGCGAGGAGATATCGTAGGGGTAGTTGCCTGTCAGCACGAACTGCTGACCGTCGAAGACCTCACGAAGATCCATCCTCAGGAAGTCGCCACCTATTATATTGTCCTGCAAGCGGGGGAAATGCTCCTGCAGGTAGGCCACCGACTCGCGGTCGATCTCCACGACCTTGAAGGGACGGGGCTTCTCAACGAGGTACTGGGTCATGACACCCATGCCCGGACCCACCTCCAGCACGGGGAGGTCAGGACAGGCGTCAACGGTGTCGGCAATCGCCTTGGCGATATTCAGGTCAGTGAGGAAGTGCTGACCAAGGTTTTTCTTAGGACGTACTTGCTTCATGGGTGCAAAGATACAACTTTTTAGTCAAACAGAAAAAGAAAAGAACCAAAAAGGACGGTCCGGATTCACATCCAGACCGCCCTCGTCTATGCTTTCTAAGTTCTAAAATCCTTACTTAACTCCTAAGTTCATATCGTTGTTCACCTTCACGGCCTCAGCAACACATACTGCAACGACGAATGTTACAAAAAATAATGCTGTCATAATCTTTTTCCTTTCTCTAACTTTAATTGTTATCCTGTTATTGTCTTTTGACGCTGCAAAGGTACGGCTGTTTACGCACACAGACAAGAAATCCGGACAGAAAGACCTTAAAAACGGCTATTTCATTGACACGTGTCAATTATAAATAGGGACAGATTTATACCCAATGCTCACTTTTTCCCTTTTTTTTTCCTTCTTTACGGTAATTATTCGTACCTTTGCACCTATGGACATGAAAACCATCCTCACCAATGCCACCAAGATTATCTTCCCCATCCTGTTGGGAGGAGCCATCCTGTATTGGATGTACCGTGGCGAGGACTTCAGCCGTCTGATGCAGGTAATGACAGAGGAGATGGACTGGACATGGATGCTACTGTCCTTCCCCTTCGGCATCCTGGCTCAGGCGTTCCGCGGCTGGCGATGGAAGCAGACGCTGGATCCGATTCTTTCGAAAGGAGAAGAACAGGGGCGCGGAGGAGCGGAGGCGCGCACCTCCGTCTGCCTGAATGCCGTATTCCTGTCGTATGCCGTCAGTCTGATCATCCCGCGCATCGGGGAGTTCACCCGCTGCGGCGTGCTGAAACGCTACGACGGCATCTCATTCTCCAAGGCCCTCGGCACCGTGGTGACAGAACGGGCTGTCGATACGCTGATCGTGCTGGCCTATTCCGGACTGATCCTGCTGCTGGAGATGAGCATGTTCGGCACCTTCTTCGAGAAGACTGGCACGTCGCTCGACCACATTCTGGACGGTTTCTCACTGACAGGGTGGCTCGTCACCGCCGTCTGTGCCGTCGCCGTCCTTATCCTGCTCCACCTGCTGCTGAAGAACTTCTCTATATATAATAAGGTGAAGATGACGCTGAACGGCATCTGGGAGGGCGTGCTCTCATTGAAGGACGTCAAGAACCTGCCGCTCTACCTCTTCTTCTCCATCGGCATCTGGGTGATGTACTTCCTCCACTACTACCTGACATTCTTCTGCTTCGACTTTACCGCGCACCTCGGCATCGGCTGTGCACTGGTATCCTTCGTCGTGGCCAACTTCGCCGTCATCGTGCCCACGCCCAACGGGGCCGGTCCCTGGCACTTCGCCATCAAGACGATGCTCATCCTCTATGGCGTGGCCGACGAGCAGGCCCTCTGGTTCGTACTCATCGTACATACCGTGCAGACAATGCTCGTCGTCGCCCTCGGCGTGTATGCCTGGGCGGCACTCGCGTTCACGAAGGTACGGGGTACATCACTACAAGAAAAGTTAAACAAACAACAATAATCACCAACGGGAAAAGGTAATCTCGTGCCCCCGCACCACCGATTACCTCATCCCACATTCCACAAAAAAAAATAAAACTATGAGCGAAATTAAGAACCTGAAGCCAGAATGCATCTGGCAAAACTTCTACAAACTGACACAAGTACCGCGCCCGAGCGGACATCTGGAGAAGATCCAGCAGTTCCTCCTCGACTTCGGCAAGGAGGCTGGTGTCGAAGTGTTCAAAGACCCCGCTGGCAATATCGTGATGCGGAAGCCCGCCGCCCCTGGCTATGAGAACCGCAAGGGCGTGATCCTGCAGGCACACATGGACATGGTGCCGCAGAAGACACCAGAGAGTACCCACAACTTCGAGACGGATCCCATCCAGCCGTGGATCGACGGTGAGTGGGTGAAGGCCAAGGGCACGACCCTTGGTGCCGACAACGGACTGGGCGTGGCTGCCATCATGGCCGTCATGGAGGACAAGACGCTGAAGCATGGTCCTATCAATGCCCTGATCACCGCTGACGAGGAGACAGGCATGTACGGTGCCAACGACCTGCCAGAAAACGAGTTACAGGGCGATATCCTGATGAACCTCGACTCGGAGCACTGGGGCAAGTTCGTCATTGGCTCCGCAGGAGGCATCGACGTGACGGCAACCCTCGACTACAAGGAAGTGGAGACTGATCCTGAGGATGCTGCCGTGAAAGTCACCGTGAAAGGTCTGCGCGGCGGACACAGCGGTCTGGAGATCCACGAGGGCCGTGGCAATGCCAACAAACTGCTCGTCCGTCTGGTGCGTGAGGCCGTTGAGGAACTCGACGCCCGTCTGGCCTGCTGGCAGGGCGGTAACATGCGCAATGCCATCCCCTTCAAGGCCGAGGCCGTGCTGACACTGCCGAAGGAGAACCTGGAGGCCATGAAGGAACTCGCTGCCGACTGGCTCGAGGACTTCACCGACGAGTACAAGGGTATCGAGACGGGCATTGAAGTGATCTGCGAGGAAGTAGAGACCCCAAAGACCGAGGTACCCGTAGAGATTCAGGACAACCTCATCAATGCAATCTATGCCTGCCACGACGGCGTGATCCGCATGATCCCCTCCTACCCCTCTGTCGTGGAGACATCCTCCAACCTCGCCATCATCAACATCGGCGCAGGCAAGGCCTTGTTGCAGATCCTGGCCCGTTCGAGCCGTGAGGACATGAAGGACTATATCGTGAAGACCCTGGAGAGTTGCTTCTCGATGGCAGGCATGAAGGTGGAGACCGCCGGCTCGTATGGCGGCTGGGACCCCAACCCCGACTCTGAGATCCTGAACCTGCTCATGAAGGAATACAAGTCACTCTTCGGAGAAGACGGTATCGTGCAGGTGGATCATGCCGGATTGGAGTGCTCCGTCATCCTCGGCAAGTACCCCCATCTGGATGTCGTCAGCCTCGGTCCCACGATGAAGTCGCCCCACACCACCACGGAGCGCGCCCTCATCAAGACCGTCGAGCCCTTCTGGCAACTCCTGAAGAAGACGCTCGAAGACATCCCCGAGAAGTGATACGCACCCCGCGGCCCCGTGCCCCGAAAAAAAAATGGCGATTTTCTTTGATTATCGCCATTTTTTATTTACCTTTGCAACCAAATTCACTAAAGTATTAACAAAATTATGGACGATTACCCGGCGGAAACATTCAAACGTTAAGGCTGGAGGACAAGCAGGCAAGACCGCTAATCCTCTTGCCGCTTAATCATTTCTCGCGCCACGGCACCCCGTGCCACCGCGCCCCCGAAAAAAAGGATTAGCAAAATGAAGACTTTCTGGAACACCCAAGGCGGACTGACCCAACTCTCAGAGTGGCAGCCCAATTGCTGGATACAGGTGACATGCCCCACCGAAGAGGACCAGCGCGAACTCGAAGAGAAGTTCAACATCCCCGACTACTTCATGTCGGACATCAGCGATACCGACGAGCGTGCCCGCTATGAGTACGACGACGGATGGATGCTTATCATCCTCCGTATCCCCTACGTGAAAGAGGTACGGAGCCGCACTCCCTATACCACCGTACCGCTGGGTATCATCCACAAGCGTGACGTCACCATCACCGTCTGCTACTACGAGACGAACATGATGATCGACTTCCTCAGTTACCAGCAGAAGCGCAACGAAGGATTTACCGACTATGTCGATATGATCTTCCGTCTGTTCCTCTCTTCGGCCGTCTGGTACCTGAAGCGCCTGAAGCAAATCTCGATGCTCATCGACAAGGCCAAGCGCAACCTGGATCGTGAGGTGAACAACGAGAGTCTGATCGGCCTGAGCCGCCTGCAAGACTCACTCACCTACTTCCAGACTTCCATCCGTGGCAATGAGAACCTGCTCTCCAAACTGAAGTTCAAACTGCAGATCGATGAACTGGATGCCGACCTCATCGAAGACGTGAACATCGAGATGTCGCAGGCCCGCGAGACCACCTCGATCTATTCCAATATCCTCGAATCCACAATGGATACCTATTCCAGCATCATCAACAACAACATGAACACCGTGATGCGTACACTGACATCCGTCACGATCATCATGATGATACCCACGCTCGTCACCTCGATGTTTGGTATGAACCTTATCAACGGTATGGAGGAAAAACCATGGGGATTTGTCTTCGCCATGGTTGTTTCAGTGGCTATATCAGGCATGGCGTGGTGGTTTTTCCGTTCAAAAAGGCTTGTTTAGCATCTTTTAACTTTATATAAGAGATTATTTTTGACTTTTTTCGTAATTTTGACCCCAAATAGGCTATTCACAGACAGTCGTGTAGCCGAATAATGATGGTGCATGCACCATAATACGAATGGTCAATAACTAAAAAAGTTAAATGATGGACTCTCAAGACAAAACCCTCGTAAACGGCACAGCCGCTTCGCCAGTCGAAGAGCAGGGTCAGAATGAAGTAATCAAGGAAGAAGTTGCCCAGATGCCAGCCGAAGAAGCGACAGCAGAAAGCACTTCTCAAGTAGAAACCGAGGAAGCAGCACCCACGGAGGATGCCTTAGCACCTACTGAAGAGGAGCCCCGTAAGGTCTATGAGACCAAAGCGGAAATCCTTGAACGTGTACGGGAAATAGCCCATGGTGAAGAGACTCCCCAAAAAGACGAAGTGGATTATCTGAAGACCGCTTTCTACAAGTTGCATATTGCAGAGCGCGAAGCCAAGTTGAAGGCATACATCGACGGAGGCGGCGACCCTGAGCAATATCAGATTACCCCTGATGAAACAGAGGAAGCCTTCAAGGCTGAGATGGGTATTATCAAGGAGAAGCGTGCCAAGATATTCAAGGAGCAAGAAGCCGAGAAGCAAGAGAATCTGACGAAGAAGTTGGCTATCATCGAGAAGATCAAGACCATGATCACCACTCCAGAGGATGCCAACAAGAGTTATAAGGAATTCCAGACCCTCCAACAGCAGTGGCGGGAGATCAAGAACGTACCTGCAGAGAAAGCCAACGAACTCTGGCGTAACTACCAGTTGTACGTGGAGCAGTTCTATGACATGCTTCGCCTGAACAGCGAGGCCCGTGAACTGGACTTCAAGAAGAACCTGGAGGCAAAGACCCGTCTTTGCGAGGTGGCCGAGAAACTGGCTGACGAAGAGGATGTTATCAGCGCCTTCCACCAGTTGCAGAAACTCCATCAGGAATACCGCGAAATCGGTCCTGTGGCTAAGGAGCAGCGCGAGGAAATATGGAACCGATTCAAGGCAGCCTCAACAGTTATCAATAAGCGTCACCAACAGCATTTCGAGGGCATCCGCGCCAAGGAAGAGGAGAACCTGGCCCGCAAGACAGCCCTCTGCGAGCAGGTGGAGGCTATTGCCGCTGAGGAGAACAAGGGTAGTGGCGACTGGGAAAAGCACACCAAGCAGATTATCGACCTGCAGGCAGAATGGAAGACCATCGGCTTTGCCCCACAGAAGATGAATGTGAAGATCTTCGAGCGCTTCCGTGCCGCCTGCGACGACTTCTTCGGGCGTAAGGCAGAATATTTCAAGACACTGAAGGATACCTTCAAGGAGAACGCGGAGAAGAAGCGCGCCCTTATCGAGAAAGCCAAGGCCCTTCAGAATTCCACAGAATGGAAATCGACAGGCGACAAACTGATCGCCCTTCAGAAAGAGTGGAAGACCATCGGCATGGTGCCCAAGAAGTTGGGCGACCAACTCTGGGAGGAGTTCCTGGGTGCCTGCAATAAGTTCTTCGAAGCCCGCAAGGCAGCAGGCGTCGGACAGCACGGTGAGGAATACGCCAACTTAAGCAAGAAGCGCGAAGTCATCGAGAAACTGAAGGCCGCCGCTGAGCAGACCGGAGACGATATCCAGGCAAAAGTCCAGAAACTGGTGGAGGAGTACAACGCCATCGGGCACGTGCCTTTCAAAGAAAAGGACAAGGTGTATGCCGAATATCATGCCGTGCTCGACAAACTCTACAAAGACCTGAACATCTCCGTTGCCAAGCGCCGTCTGAATAACTTCAAGCAGAACCTCAAGCAAGTGGCTGAGCGCGGAGAAAGTGCCCTCGACAATGAGCGTGCCCGCCTATTCCGCCAATATGAGGCCATCAAACAGGAGGTACAGACGTATGAGAACAACCTCGGTTTCCTCAATGCCAGTTCGAAGAAAGGCAATAGCCTCATCGACGAGATGAACAGGAAAGTGCAGAAACTCAAGGACGATATGAACCTTGTCCGCGAGAAGATTAAGGCCATCGACGCAGAGAACAAGGAAAAAGAATCATAAGAAGAAACAGAAAGGCTTCCATTCCGGAAGCCTTTCTGTTAGAACCTATACTAACACATAAAACATCTATTAGACCTCATTATGAATACGAAAGAATACAAGACCAGTTGCCACTAAGCCAGGAGACGGTTTTCGGATATTAACATAAGGCTCAGACGTGCGGCGAAGCAGATTAGACTTTGGCAAAAGAAATCCGCCAAGCACTGAATCTCAGCGACTTGGCGGATAAACTTGTTGGGGTACTCGGACTCGAACCAAGAATGACAGGACCAGAATCTGTAGTGTTACCATTACACCATACCCCAATCAAAGGCGCAAATCTCTTTTTGCGGGTGCAAAGGTACTACTTTTTCCGTAACCAACAAAATTTTTTGCTGTTTTTTTATAAAAAACCGCAAAATTTCCACTTTTGTTTTGCAATTAGGCTGATTTACACTAACTTTGCAGGCCAGAACACCTTATTTATTATATGGAGCAAACAAAACAATTAGTAGAAACCATTAGAGAAGCAATACAAGAAAAGAAGGGAAGCAACATCGTGATTGCCGACCTGACAAAGATAGAAGGCACCATCTGCCACTATTTTGTCATCTGTACAGGCAACTCGCCTGCACAGGTGGAGGCCATTACAGAATCCATCGGCGATATGGCCCGCGAACGTCTGAAAGAAAAGCCCGCCCATGTCGTGGGACTTGAGAATGCCCAATGGGTAGCCATGGACTATGGCGACGTGCTGGTACATATCTTCCTGCCTGACGTCAGGGATTACTATGACCTTGAGCATCTCTGGGAGGATGCTCCGCTTACGAGGATTCCTGACTTGGATTAGTTTACTGTTGATAGTTTATAGTTATAGATAATGGATAATAACCAGATACCCAACAACAAGGACAATGGCCCGAAGATGAACATGCCTAAGTTCAATATGAACTGGATCTATGTAGTGGCCATCATCGCACTTGGCTTGCTCTATTTCTCAAGTGGAGGGCCACAGAACAGTAGTATCACCAAGAGTGCCTCCTACTCCGACTTCAAGGACATGGTGAACCACAGTTATGCCTCGAAGATTGTCGTGAACAAAGGTCAGGGTACCCTCAAGATGTTTGTCAAGCCCGAGCATATCCGCGACGTGTTCCACCAGAGTGCCCAGCAAACGGGTGTCGATCCCTACGTGGAAGTAGAGTTCGGCAGTACAGACCAGGTGGAAGAGTTCATCAACAAGGCTCGTGAGGATAAAGTATTCACTGGCGACTTCACCTATGAGAACCGCAAGGAAAACGAGTTCTTCAATATGATGTTCTATAACCTCCTGCCTATCTTCATCATCGTAGGTCTGTGGATATTCTTCATGCGCCGCATGGGTGGCGGTGGCATAGGCGGTGCTGGAGGCAGCGTGTTCAGCGTCGGCAAGTCGAAAGCCAAGATGTACGAGAAGGGCGGCGACCTGGGCATCACGTTTAAGGACGTGGCTGGACAGGCTGGAGCCAAACAGGAGGTGCAGGAGATCGTCGATTTCCTGAAGAATCCGCAGAAATATACAAATCTGGGTGGTAAGATTCCCAAGGGTGCCCTGCTCGTAGGACCTCCGGGAACGGGTAAGACGCTCTTGGCCAAGGCTGTCGCCGGTGAGGCTGGCGTTCCTTTCTTCTCGATGAGCGGCTCCGACTTCGTTGAGATGTTCGTCGGCGTGGGTGCCAGTCGTGTGCGCGACCTCTTCCAACAGGCCAAGCAGAAGTCGCCCTGTATCATCTTCATCGACGAGATCGACGCCGTGGGCCGCGCCCGTTCGAAGAACCCCGCCATGGGAGGCAACGATGAGCGTGAGAACACGCTGAATGCCTTGCTGACGGAGATGGACGGTTTCGGCACCAACTCTGGTGTCATCATCCTCGCGGCCACGAACCGTGCCGACATGCTCGACTCAGCCCTGCTGCGTGCAGGCCGCTTCGACCGCCAGATCCATGTCGATCTGCCCGACCTCAACGAGCGCAAGGAGGTGTTCAAGGTGCACCTGAAGCCCGTGAAGACCGATGACAGCGTGGATATCGACTTCCTGGCCCGTCAGACACCAGGTTTCTCTGGAGCCGACATCGCCAACGTCTGTAACGAAGCCGCCCTGATAGCCGCACGCCATAACAGCCAGGCGGTGAAGAAACAAGACTTCCTTGATGCCGTTGATCGTATCATCGGTGGTCTGGAAAAGAAGACCAAGGTGATGACACAGGCCGAGAAACGCTCCATCGCCATCCACGAGGCCGGTCATGCCACCATCTCCTGGTTCACGGAGTTTGCCAACCCACTGGTGAAGGTCAGTATCGTTCCACGCGGTCAGGCCCTTGGCGCTGCATGGTATCTGCCAGAGGAGCGTGTGCTCCAGACGAAGGAAGCCATGCTCGACGAGATGTGCTCGTTGCTCGGAGGCCGTGCTGCCGAGGAACTCTTTGTCGGGCATATCTCCACAGGAGCCATGAACGACCTGGAGCGCGTCACCAAACAGGCTTACGGCATGATTGCCTTTGCCGGCATGAGTGATAAACTGCCTAACGTATGTTACTACAACAATGCAGAATATCAGTTCCAGAAACCCTATTCCGAGACCACAGCCAAGATGATGGACGAGGAGGTGCTGAAGATGATTGACGAGCAATACCAGCGCGCCAAGCAGATTCTGACGGAGCACAAGGAGGGTCATGCCCAACTTGCCCAGTTGCTCATCGATCGTGAGGTAATCTTCGCCGAAGATGTGGAGAAGATATTCGGCAAACGCCCCTGGACCAGTCGTGCCGAGGAACTGCTGGAGGCCCAGATGAAGGCCGATGCCGAGCGCATGGCCGAGGAGCGCGCCAAGGAACTGGAGGCAGAGGCTAAGGCGCTGGAGGCTAAGGAGGAAAAGGGCGATGCCCCTGCGACAGAAGAAGAAAACAAAGAAGCATAAGGATATGAAGAATTTTATCGTCAGAACCATTACGGCGGTATTTTTCGTGGCCGCCATTGTCTGCTGTTTCCTGCGCCCTCTGGCGATGGTACTGCTGTTTGCCTTAGTGACAGGACTCACCATCTGGGAGTTCACGGGTCTGGTCAATGATCGTGAGAACGTATCTGTCAACCGCATGATCTGCACCGTAGCAGGCGTGTATTTCTTCTTTGCCATGGCTGGCTTCAACAGCGGCATCACGTCAGCGGCCGTCTTCATCCCCTATCTCGTCACCTTGATTTACCTGATGGTGGCAGAACTCTACCTGAAACAGACCGACCCCATCCACGACTGGGCCTATACGATGATGAGCCAACTCTACATCGCCCTGCCCTTCTCGATGATCAACGTGCTGGCCTTCCAATCCGCAGGCAATGACATCACCTATACCTGGCACGTGCCGCTCTCCGTATTCGTGTTCCTCTGGATCAACGATGCTGGCGCCTATATCTGTGGTTCCCTGCTGGGCAGGCACAAACTCTTCCCCCGCATCTCCCCGGGCAAGTCGTGGGAGGGCAGCATCGGCGGTGGCATCCTCGTCATCGTTGTCGCTAGCCTGGTTCCTAGTATCCTAGGAAACCTAGATATCCTAGGAAACCTAGGTATTCTAGAGTGGATCGGCCTCGGAGTAACCATCGTCGTCTTCGGCACCTGGGGCGACCTTGTGGAATCCCTCTTCAAGCGCACCCTCGGCATCAAGGACTCCGGCAATATCCTCCCAGGCCACGGTGGCATGCTCGACCGCTTCGACTCCACCCTGATGGCCTTCCCCTCTGCCGTCGTCTATCTCTACACCATCCAGATGCTCTGACATCTCCCAAACTTACCCAATCTTTACAGCATGACGAAGCGAACATTGATTATAACAGCAGTTCTGTGCTGGTTGCGCTCATGGCTGGTGTGACGGTCATGGCGAAAAAGAAGGCTCCAAAGAGCCAGTTGAAGAGTTTCTCCTATATTAGAGGCGGGGAAATGGATATTGAAAGTAATGACGAGGCTTCGCTCTGGCAGCATCCTGACGGAAAGTTGACACTGACCCTACGCGGAACTTGTCCCTTCGAAACTGTCACCTTCGAAGTTGGAGAGGAAGTGCTCCAACGTTGCGACAGCATCAACTTCAAGAACGAGACCGATCTGAATCTGGGACTCACCTCTTTTGCGCTGATCAACATCGATGAGTTCGACAAGACAACGGCCCGTCAGCAGGTGCTGCTGAAGTATCTGCTCTCGACAGCCGACGTGAAGTTCCGTCCTCCTTACGGCAAGGCCTACAAGCAGTATCGTCGCTATACCTCGTTCATCGGCACGACCAATCAACCCAAACCGCTGACGGATCCAACGGGCAGCCGTCGTTTCGTCTGTGTGGAAATCACGGATCTGATCGATTTCAGCGACACTCTCAACCATCGTCAACTCTACGCCCAACTGAAGCAGGAGATAGCCAATGGAGCCAGATACTATCTGAACGACGAGGAGATTGCCCGATTGATCGAGGAAAACGAGCGTTTCCAGCGGATCGACTCGCTGGCAGAGATGCTGTCGAACCTCTTCCGCAAACCCGCTGCCGACGAGAAGGGCACCTGGTGGTCAACTACCGACATTCTGAGTCTGCTACAGCGCAAATACGGCAAATCGACGCTGAAGAACATCACCCCCGAGAAAATCGGCAACACCCTCTCCCGCAACGACTTCCGCTTCGAAAGCAAGCACAGCAACACAGGTACAAAGTACCAGATGATAGAAAGGTAGGGCGCTAAGGGGTCAGACCCCTTTGCGCCCTTTAAGTAGAAATGATATGAGAATTACTTGTCTGCAGGAATGAGTGTATAGACTTTGTTCTCTTCATCATAAAGCGCACGATAAAGTTTGCCGTCTATCTCGTATCTTACCAATACGCCTGTGAGAGATGACTGGTAGCCGACAATAATGTCTTCAACCTTAATGTTTGCACCATCGTACTCACAACCATCGAATGACAGGTAGACATAATAGTCCTTGTATTCGGCATCCTCGTATTGGAGTTCTTCTTCTATCCAATAACCTGCTGAATAGCCATTATTGGTCTTTCCTTCAGTACCATCCCATCCACCGTTGCATTCGCCAACTTCCTGAGCAGTTGCCGGAACGTCATCTAGGCTCTCACTCTTATTCGTCCAAGATGTATTCCAGTCTGGCTGTCCGTTCTCGTCAAAGTCCCACCAGCGATAGTAGGTCTTATAAACATATTCACCATTTTCGTCAACTTTCGGCTTACTGCTATAAACCTCTGAACTGAACTTCGTGCCCTTTGCAAAGGTACACTTGTAGAAACTAAACTTGAAACTGGTAATCTTGTCACTCTGATAGGGCGCAACAATGGTAACGCCCTTTTCGTTGCCAGTTCCCTCGAATTCGCATCTTGTAACGGTTGCTGTAGCGGCCTCAGGATCTCTGAATGACACATAACCAAACTTAAATACACACTTCTCGATAGCTGCGGGTGCATTATAGATATATGCCGCATTAAGCGTACCATCCTTAAAATCTCCAGTGAGCAGAGGTTCGATAGTAATATTTGTTATTTTCCCTACATTATAGAGATTCAGGTCGGTATCAACAAGTTTCTTTTCTTCATCCTTCCACCATACATCGGAACTTTTCACGGTAGCGCCATTGCCTTCACCAACGATTTCCTTAATATAGGGAGTGTAGTTTAATACTACCACAGCACCTTCAGCAATCGTCAATTTGTCTAGGGTGTATTCTTCATTGTTGATATTGACGGCAGCATAGTCGCCTTCTCCCTTCACGATCTTCAGGTTCTTGAATTTGTAAGAATCTCCGTCACCCTTTTCAGGCTGAACATTAGGCTGATACTCTTCCTCACCGCTGGCATTAGTCACCTTCACCCACTCGGAATCGCCGTTGTTCATGAAATACTCGGTCTTGATAGGTGCCCAGACGAAGGTCTTGATGACACCACCGTCCTTTACGACTGACAGACCGTTGAGAATCTGCAGACTGTTAAGATTGTTCAGGGTTGTCGTTGTACCCGGGAGGTTCAGAATGAGATCCACGTCATCGTTGGCGAAGGATACATTGATTTTGTTCTTGAAGACGCTCGTGGTCTCGCCACTCTGCTTCACAGTCAGCGGAGCAGCAGCGGTATTCAGTTTGCTCAGCAGATTGAGGGTCACGTTGTAGTCCGTGATCTCAGGAATCACGATGGTGTTCTCGTCACTGCTCGTTGCCAAATCACCTTCAGCCTGGATATCGATCACGAATTCGCTGCCGGCTTTGTCGCTAATCTGCTTCTTGATCGACTCAAGATAATCTGTAATGTCCGAAAGCTTACTGATGCCGAAAGTGGCACCATTGGCTGTAATAGTGACACCAGCAGGCAATACCACCTCTTCTTCCGTACTTCCAGAAGGATTGTCTGATTCTCCAACAACGTCATCACACGACTGTAAGCCGAATGACATTCCCAACAACATGGCGGCCGCCATGATTTTGAAATAATTTTTCTTCATAATCAATTGTTTTTAGTTGTGAATAATATAAATAATGTTATAGTTTTGCTCGTTTATCTTGAACAATAGTTTTTGCAAAGTTATGAAAAAAAAGAATAGATAATACCCCTCAATGCAATGGTGAGGGGAAAAATTGTGTCAATGAAACAAGAATTTGTGCCAATGACTCGTTTGGGCAGCTTTTTACTGATAATTCTCGGAGAAAAAAAGGATTATCATTATTCGACAAGACCTTTAGCAATCAATACGGGCAGGATGTTTGCCGCAGACTGCCGTTTCTTCTTTTTGCTGACGGCCATATAACGCTCTAACAGATGAAAATCGTCGACCAATAAGTATTGTATATACTCATCATTCATATAAGTAACAGAATAGCATCCGTTAGGGTCAGGATCTCCATCAATGAAGAAACAGCGACACTTCCGCAAATTATCCGAGACCAGATCAATTGTCCAGGATGTAATACCTAACGCTATGCTAAACCCAAAAGGAACAAGATAGCCGGTGACATCAAGACACATCTCCGTCAGAATGGTTGCCATGTTGCTGCGAACGATGGCCATGCCAAGCATATTCCCGTTATAACGGAAAGCTCTGACATAGTTCCTTGTATCGAGAGGTGCATTGTTATAACGTAGGTTACGGCAATTCACAAATATCCATTTCCCATAACTGACGGCAAACACCTGATCCTTCAGTATCTTGTCAGCTACTTTATCACCTGTTTTTATCTTATAGCCATTGCTCTTATACTCTAACTGGCACAGTTGGTGCGAACGTCCTTTAACAAGAGAATCTACAGGTACCCACTTGTCTGCTACATAATCAGCATAGGTCATGCAATACTTTGCCACGTCACCGGCCATACTCACCATAGGGAGTACATACACGATTATCAATATCAATGTCTTCCGCATGTTTCTGTCATATACTTTTATCGTTGGCAAAGATACAATAAAAACCCCAGGCAGTTTATGTCAATTAGACAAAAATTGTATCATTTAAACAAATTCACATAAAAATGAGATGGCGTGAGGCGTTTATTTGGTCTTTATTCGTATCTTTGTAGAGCAAAACGATAAAAAGTCATGATAGATCCCCGATTCTTGTCTGTTTTCTTAAGCGGAATAGCGACAGCATACTTTGCATTGTCAGCCTATTTTCTGTTCCGAAGAAAGGAATCATCGCGACTGCAAATAGTCGTTGGATGCATCTTCCTTCAGTGGACTGTGCTTAACCTGAAAGACTTTATCTTTACACAATACGATGCAAGCAGTCAGGTTTTGCAAGATATTGTCGTCCTTCTCGATGGTACGTCACTTATAGGCTACACTTTTTTATTATATGAGCTTATCCGTCCCAGATGGGCTACATGGAGAAAGGCACTGGGCATGCTGATGGTGTATATTCCCTTCTTTATCCTATACGCAGTTTGGCCATCACAAACGGTCATAAACTGTTATCTCGTATGTCTGACCATTGCTGGAACAGTTATCTTCTTTGTCTGGCTGAGACAGGCACTAACATATGCGAAGTATATCCGAGACAACTTCTCGAACATTGACGATACCGATATTTCATGGCTGAGAATAGTAGCCTTGTTCTTTGTGATCTGCCAACTGATATGGGTCGCCATTTCAATCATCCGCGTTCCTCTGGCCGACAGTCTATATTACGCATCATCTATCATCCTATGGCAGTACACATTGGAGCGCATTCTCCATCAGAAGCCTGTCGATATGGAGCCGCTTGTCATTGAGCCTGCAGTTGGGGGAGGCAGATTTTACGCCTTTGAGGATACACTTCCTAAAATGATGGAGCAGGAAGGACTCTACCTCAATCCCCAATTGTCGATTAAGGATCTGGCTACTCATGTAGGTACCAACCGCACTTACCTGAGCGACTACTTCGTCAACGTCTTGCAAACCACTTTCTACGACTATATCAACAGCCTGCGCATAGAGAAGAAGAGTATCCCGTTGATGCAGGAACATCCCGACTATACCATAGAACGCATCGCGACAGAAAGTGGATTCAATTCAATTTCTACTTTCCACCGTTCGTTCCAGAAGTTGAAAGGAATGTCACCTGGCACATACAAAAAGAAGATGAACGCCATCCGTCACTCCTAACACAAATTCATTATTTCTTTGACTTCACCTCGTAAAGCACCTGGAGGGTGGGCGTATAGGTATTCTCCAGTGTGAGGGTGATGAAGCCGCCATCTGCCTCGAACTTTGCCACGCGATGGTCGTCACCGTTCTTCAGCATGTTAGGCCAGGCGCCGATCTCCTTCTCAAACTGGTCATGCATCTGCTGCCAGAGTTGGCGCGTACTGTCATTGGTAGAAATCTTGTAGTTCTCCTGCAGGGCAATCAACTTACCATCCTGCTGCGCCAGCATCAGACGGAACTTCTCCGTCGGCTTGGCCATGACAACGCGCGTCCATGCGGAATCCGTCTTTGCCGAATCCACGGCAAAGCCACGCGCCTGCATGGAATCCACGAATGTCTGGAAAGGCAATGCCATCGACAGTCCACGATACTTCAGTTCCTTTTCTCCACTACTACAGGCACCAAGGGCCACAACGGCCACCAGGGCCAAAACTAAATGCTTCATATCATGTAAAGTTTACGTTTTATGGGGCAAAGATACGAAATAATCATGAAATGGGCATCATAAATATTAATTTATTTTGGTAATTTGCCCACTTATTAGTACCTTTGCACCGATGAACATACTAAGCATCCTACTTTCTGTATTTTTGACGTCAGTCACCCCTGAGGGCGAGGACTCCATCCGCACGGAGCGGCTGGAGGAAGTGGTGGTGACCTCTAACTCTGCCCGACAGCGCATACAGAACGTGCAGACGGGTGCCGAGACGATACAGATAGAGAACCTGACCTCCACTCCCCAGTTGTTTGGCGAGAACGACATCATCCGCTCCATCCAACTGCTGCCAGGCGTGAAGTCGGAGAGCGACGCCTCCAGCGGTTTCCAGGTACGTGGCGGCACATCAGCGCAGAATCTGGTGCTCTTCGACAATGCCCCCGTGTATAACGTGGGCCACATGGCAGGTCTCTTCTCGGCCTTCAACGACGATGCCCTGGCCTCAGCAACGCTCTATAAAGGATTGTTGCCCGCCCAGTATGGCGGGGCCTCCTCGGCCGTGCTTGACATTACGGGCAAGACAGGCAGCAGGACAGGCTTCCACGGAGGGGCAACCATCGGGCTGCTCTCCGCCAAGGCCACCATCGAGGGCCCCATCGTGAAGGACGAGGCTACATTTCTCATCACCGCCAGGCGCACGTATATGGATATGTTCCTGAAACTGTCAAACGACTTCAAGAACAACACCTTGTATTTCTACGATGTCAACGCAAAACTCGACTGGACGATTGATGCGCGCAACCAACTCTTCCTGACCTTCTTCACGGGCAACGACAAGACAGCCGTGGATAAGATGGTGGATATCCGCTGGGGCAACCTGACGGGCAGTCTGAAATGGCTCCACCACTTCAACGGCGGTTCCAACTCGCAGACCACGCTCTATTACAGCGGCTACCAGACCAATAACGGTGTGGATTTCTCTGGCTTCAACCTCTCTTACAAGGGACATATCCGCCAGAGCAGTCTCAGGCAGGACTTCCACATCGAACTGGGCAGGCACCAGTTGAAGACAGGCTTCCAGTCATCGTTGCTGAACGTAAAGTCAGCCGAGTGGCAGATTGTCAGCAAATACGGCAAGGAGGAGCGCAGGGCCTGGGAAAACGCCGCCTGGGTCAACGGCACGCTGAATTTCTCCGAAGTCCTCACGGCCTCGCTGGGACTCAGGCTGAACACCTTCTCCCCTCTTGGCGGCTCACTCTACTATGACATTGACCCCGATGGTACCATCTCCTGGTACTACAACTACAGCGACAACCAGATCGTGAAGACCTACGTAAACCTGGAGCCCCGCGCAAGCATCAGTTACCAGCCCACCGAACTGACAAGCATCAAACTGGGATATGCCCGTACCACGCAGAACATCCACGCCCTGCGTAACCAGAGCACCTCCACCCCTTTCGACCGCTATGCCATCAGCAGTAACATCATCGAGCCAGAGGTGGCCGACCAGGTAAGTGCAGGCTTCTATATAATGACACCCTCACAGGACTACGACTTCTCACTGGAGACCTACTATAGAAAGACGGACCACGTGATTGACTACCGAGACGGCAAATCGTTCGGCAGTGAAATTGAGATCGAGCGCCTTGTGCTGCCCGGGGAAGGGAAGAGTTACGGCGTGGAACTCTGTGCCCGCAAGAATGCGGGGAAACTGACGGGATGGCTCTCCTATACACTGGCATGGTCGAAGACGCGTATCCCCGGCATCAATGGCGGGAACTGGTACGACGCCAACAACGACCGCCGCCACGACGTAAACTTGGTGGCGATGTACAGACTCAACGACAAATGGACCTTCAACGCAGCCTGGGTTTTCAACAGTGGTCAGGCCTTCACGGCACCCAGCGGCAAGTACCAGTTGATCGACAACTGGATCTACTACTACTCAGAGCGCAACGGCTATCGCGCCCCCGACTACCACCACCTCGACCTCAGCGCCGTTCTGACGAAGAAGCGCTCCTGGTGCACCCAACAGTGGGTGTTCAGCATCTACAACCTATATAATAGGTACAACCCATTCCTGATCAACTTCGAGGACAGTGAAAACGGTGCCCGTACGCGAGCCGTACAGTATTCGCTCTTCGGCATCGTGCCGTCAGTCGCCTTTAACATTAAATTCTGAGCAGTTATGAGAAATATACTAGGGATACTAGGAATGCTAGGGATACTAGGGGTACTAGGGATACTGGAGTCCTGTAAGAAGGACATAGAGATCGACTACCACCAGGTGGAACCGCTCTATGTGGTAGAGGCATCGGTATCAAACGAGGGCATGCAGGCGCGAATCAGCCATACAAACGACATGGATGACAATACCACGACCAGCGAGATGAGTGGCGCCACCGTGGTCATCACAGCCAGCGACGGCAGCAGCGAGACGCTCTACTACGTCAGCGACGGCATTTACAAGTCACATGCCAAAGGAATACCTGGCATGACCTACAGGATAGACATCGACATCGACGGCCAGCACTTCACCTCAACTTCCACGATGCAGGAGATGCCCCAGTTGAATAAGTTCCGGTTCTTCTGGAAAAAGATCCTCACGGAGAGAATGCTCATGGGAGAACTGCGCTTCCAGGACATCCCCAATGAGGACAACTGGTACTTCATCCACCTCTACCGCAATAATACAGGTCTCCGTTGGTCGGTAAAGCGTGACGATGTCGATCCCAACAGGGAACTGCAACAACTCTTCTCATTTGCCCGAGAGGGCAGCGACGACAAGGACATGCTTAGAGAGGGCGACAGGCTCCACCTGGAACTGCGTGCCATCGACCATCGCACTTACGACTACTTCTACTCCATGCAGATTATGGACAATACCGGCACCAATCCCATCCAGAACTTTACGGGCGACTGCTTAGGCTATTTTTCTGCATACAGTCAGGTAACCTACGACTGCGTGTATCACGAAGCCAACGTGGAAGAGGAGGAATAAGGAATAAGAATTCTCAATCGGGAAGTTTACGGATAATCAACGAGACTGTCACATGATAACTCTCGTTGACATATTGCAGTTGGATGGTGTCATCCGTAAAGGACAGCACCTGAGCGAGAATCGCCTGACGGCTTCCGCCGCCCTCACCGCTCTCAAGTTTCAGATTATGGTTATCACACTGATAATTACCTTCAAAGACCACTTCGCCATTGACATCCCTGACCTCGAAGGTTCCCTTGCGCATCATACCATTATAGGTACCGTCATCATGGAAGACGAACCGGTCGTATGAGAAGTTTTCAGGCGACAGGTCTGTCTCTCCGTCGATGACGACATCTCCGGCACTCCAGCCCCGCTGCCAGGTGCCGACGATTATCTCACCCAGGCGTCGTCCGTCATCATCCCCACCTGTGCAGGAGAGGAGAAAAATCAATAGGGTAGCCAGACAGGCTACCCTTTTGATGAATATATGCTTTCTACTTGACATTGCCCACCTTCACAAGATACTCGGCAATCTGGACGGCATTCAGGGCGGCACCCTTTCGGATCTGGTCGCCAGAGAGCCAGAACGTCAGGCCGCAGTCGTCACTCAGGTCCTTACGGATACGGCCCACATAGACATCATCCTTGCCAGCCGTCTCCAGTGGCATCGGATAGGTAAGGGTTGCGGGATCATCCTTCAGCGTACAGCCAGGGGCAGCGGCGATGGCTTTCTGAGCCTCCTCCACACTGATGGGGCGCTCCGTCTCAATCCACACGGACTCAGAATGAGAGCGCAACGAACTGACACGGACACACATGGCCGAGCACTTGGCATCGGTATGCATAATCTTGCGCGTCTCATTGTACATCTTCATCTCCTCCTTCGTGTAGCCATTAGGCTGGAACACGTCGATCTGGGGAATCACATTATAGGCCAACTGATGGGCGAACTTCTTGATGGTCTTCACTTCGCCCTCCTCTACCATCTCCTTATATTGCTGCTGCAGTTCTGCCATGGCAGCGGCACCAGCACCAGAGGCACTCTGGTAGGAGGCCACATGGATGCGCTTGATATGGGAGATATTCTCCAGTGGCTGGAGCACCACGACCATCATGATCGTCGTGCAGTTCGGGTTGGCGATGATGCCACGTGGACGGTTCAGGGCATCCTCGGCATTGCACTCTGGCACGACGAGGGGCACATCGTCGTCCATACGGAAGGCGCTGGAGTTGTCGATCATCACGGCACCATACTTCGTGATGGTCTCCGCAAACTCCTTGGACGTACCTGCGCCTGCTGAGGTGAAGGCGATATCTACATCCTTGAAGTCGTCGTTATGCTGCAACAGTTTCACCTCTATCTCCTTTCCCTTGAAGGTATATTTACGACCCGCGCTGCGCTCTGAGCCAAACAGCACCAGTTCATCCATCGGGAAATTCCTCTCATCGAGAATCCGCAGGAACTCCTGTCCCACGGCTCCGCTTGCACCTACGATTGCTACTTTCATCTTGTTTTCTTTCTGTTAAATCCGTAATTTGGCTGCAAAATTACAAAAAATCCGCGGAATCCACACCATCCGTGGCAAAAAATTCGTACCTTTGCAACCAGAATGGCAGCATTGGCAGCATATTTCCCGATAACAGACCCCACATTGATCTTCTTTGTGGTGCTGATGATTATCCTGTTTGCGCCTATCGTGATGAGCAAGTTGCGCATCCCGCATATCATCGGCATGGTGCTGGCAGGTATCCTCATCGGGCAATATGGGCTGAACATTCTCGAGCGCGACAACTCCTTCGAGTTGTTCGGACGCGTGGGACTCTACTATATCATGTTCCTGGCTGGTCTGGAGATGGACCTGGAGGGCGTGAAGAAGCAGTACCGCAGGTTTCTGATCTTTGGCACCCTCACCTGTTTCGTGCCACTGGTACTCACCTATATCATGGCGATGACGATCCTGGACTATTCTTCTGCCGCCTCGTTCCTGCTGGGTTGTATCATGGCTTCTAACACACTGATAGCCTACCCTATCATCGGGCGCTACGGTCTGCAGCGCCATCCGAGCGTCAGTCTCAGCGTGGGATCGTCGATGATCTCCCTGTTCATGGCCCTGGTGATGCTGGCTGCCCTCTCAGGCACCTTTGAGAAAGACAGCAACTGGCTGTTCTGGCCGCTGTTCATCCTGAAGTTTGCCATCTTCTGCATCGGCAGCGTTATCCTCATTCCCAAACTGACGCGCTATTTCCTGCGGCGCTACAGCGACGCCGTGATGCAGTATATCTTCGTACTGGGCATCATGTTCCTCAGTGCGGCCCTCACCTCACTCATCGGCATCGAGGGTATCTTCGGTGCCTTCTTCTCCGGACTGATCCTGAGCCGCTATATCCCCAGGATATCGCCCTTGATGAACCGCATCGAGTTTATCGGCAACGCCCTGTTCATCCCCTACTTCCTGATCGGTGTGGGTATGCTCATCAACGTGCGCACCATCTTCTCAGGCTGGGACATGGTGTGGATCGTCTTTCTCATCGTGTTCTTCGGCACCTTCGGGAAGGCACTCGCCGCCTATATCTCCAGCCTGCTGTTCCGTCTGACAAAGGCCGACGGCAATATGATGTTCGGACTGACCTCCGCCCATGCAGCCGGTGCCATCGCAATGGTCATGGTGGGCATGCGCCTGGAAGTGGTTCCTGGTGAATACCTCATCAATGACATCATGCTCAATGGCATCATCATGATGATCCTCTTCACCTGTGTGATCAGTACACTGATGACCGAGCATGCCGCCCAGCAGATCATCATTCAGGAGAAAAGCCATCTGGAAGCCGACATACCCAGCGATGATGACGAGAAAATACTGCTCTGCGTGAAGTATCCGGAGATAGCCCCCCATCTGCTCTACCTGGCCATGCTGATGCGCAACCAGCGGCTGAATCGTGAACTGGTGGCGCTGAACGTGGTATATGACGGACAGAATAGTACGATGGGACGAGAGCAGGGGATCCGTCTGTTGGAACAACTGCAACAGAGGGCCAGTGCCTCGGAGGTGAAGGTACAGACACAGGTGCGCCTGGCTACGAACATCGCCAACGGCATCAAGCACGCCTTCCGGGAGTTTGGCTGTTCTGAAATCATCATGGGCATGCACGTACATACGGACAACAATCCCCGCTTCTGGGGTGAGTTCATCCAGAGCCTGTACAACGGTCTGAACCGCCAGATCATCCTGACACGCTTCGTACAGCCGATGTCAACCTTACGGCGCATCCGCGTGGTAGTGCCGTCAAGGGCTGAGTTCGAGCCAGGATTCCACCGCTGGCTGGAGCGACTGAGCCGACTGGCCGGTCTGCTCGACTGCCGCATCCAGTTCCACGGGCGCAACGAGTCGCTGGTGCTCATCGCAGAATATATCAACAACCGCCATCCCAACGTAAGGGCTGAATATACGTCGATGGCCCACTGGAACGAGTTGCCACAACTGGCATCCCAAGTGGCACCAGACCATCTCTTCGTGGTGGTTACGGCCCGTAAGGGCACCATCTCCTATAAGAACGCACTGGAGCGGCTGCCCGACGAACTGCAGAAATTTTTCTCGGGCAAGAACCTCATGATCATCTTCCCCGACCAGTTTGGAGATACCAAGGAAGACCGCATGAGTTTCACAGAGGCCCAGCACCATGAGGAGAAGAGCATATACGACACGATCCTGCGATGGATCCATAAGGAAATTAGTAATTAAGAATCAGGCATTATGATTACTGTAAGTCATATCACCAAGAGTTTTGGGTCACTTCAGGTGCTGAAAGGCATTGACCTGCATATCGAGAAAGGCGAAGTCGTCAGCATCGTGGGGCCTTCGGGAGCGGGCAAGACGACCCTGCTACAGATCATAGGAACCCTCGACCGTCCTGACACTGGCACCGTCAGGGTTGATGGCATCGACGTGACCAGTCTCTCCTCCAAGAAACTGTCCGACTTCCGCAACCAGCACCTGGGCTTCGTCTTCCAGTTCCACCAACTGCTGCCGGAGTTTACAGCCATTGAAAACATCATGATCCCCGCCTATATCGCAGGCGTCGGCCATAAGCAGGCCCGCCAAAGAGCCGAGGAGTTGCTGGACTTCATGAACCTCAGGGAGCGTGCCATGCATAAGCCCAACGAACTGTCGGGAGGAGAGAAGCAGCGCGTCGCCGTGGCCCGGGCCCTCGTCAACAAGCCTGCCGTCATTCTCGCCGACGAACCTTCGGGCTCCCTCGACACGAAGAACAAGGAGGAACTCCACCAACTGTTCTTCGACCTCCGCGACCAGTTCGGCCAGACCTTTGTCATCGTGACCCATGATGAGACGCTCGCCAACATTACTGATCGCACCATCCATCTGCGCGACGGATTGATCGAAAATAACTCCCAACTCTCAACTTCCAACTCTCAACTATGTTACGTCTCGGAGACTACAACACCCTTAGAATAGTCAAGAAGGTCGATTTCGGCCTTTACCTCGACGGTGGTGAGGAAGGAGAAATCCTGCTTCCCCAACGCTATGTTACTAAAGCCATGCACATCGGTGATGACATCGAGGTGTTTATCTATCTGGATCAGGACGAGCGTCCTGTGGCTACCACGGAGCATCCCTACGCCAAGGTAGGCGAGTTCGCCTGCCTGGAAGTGGCATGGGTAAACCAGTATGGTGCTTTTCTGAAGTGGGGTCTGATGAAAGACCTCTTCTGTCCCTTCCGCGAACAGAAGAAGCGGATGGAACAGGGGCAGCGCCATATCGTCTATATCAAGGTAGATGAAGACAGTTATCGTCTGATGGCCACCGCCAAAGTGGAGAAATACCTTGGAGATCCTTGGGAGCCACGGAATCCTAAGGATACGAACGAGTCCAGTGATGCCAGCCTTTCGCATGGTACGGCCGTGGATGTCCTCGTCTGGCAAAAGACCGACCTCGGCTTCAAGGTCATCGTCGATAATAAATACCAGGGACAGATCTACGAGAACCAGATTTTCCAACCGCTCCACAGTGGTGACCGTCTGACGGGCTACATCGACCACGTGCGACAGGACGGTAAGATCGACATCACGCTCCAGCCGACAGGCCACCAGCACACGCTCGACTTCGCGGAAGTGCTGCTCCGGTATCTTTATGAGAACGACGGGCGCTGCAACCTGGGCGACAAGTCGCCTGCCGAACTGATCTACGATCGTTTCCATGTCTCGAAGAAAGCCTATAAGAAAGCCATCGGCGACCTGTACAAACGCCGGCTGATCGTCATCGAAGAGGATGGCATACGCCTAGCATAATAAAATCCCGCCAATTGGCGGGATTTTATTTTCTAGAACTCTGCGCTCTTCGGTGTTCTCGGGAACGGGATGACATCACGGATGTTCTGCATGCCCGTCACGAAGAGGATCAGGCGCTCGAAGCCGAGTCCGAATCCTGCATGCGGACAAGAGCCCCAGCGGCGGGTGTCAATATACCACCACAGATGGGTCTGGTCCATCTGACGACGGTTGATCTCACCCATCAGTTTGTCATAACTCTCCTCACGGACAGAGCCGCCGATGATCTCACCGATCTGCGGGAACAGCACGTCGGTGCCCTGCATCGTCGGACCGGGAGCCACGGCACCCTTATAGCCTACGGAGCCGCCGTCGGCCGTCTCCTCGTTCTGTTTCATATAGAACGACTTGAAGGCACGCGGATAGTCGGTCATGATGACGGGCTTCTTGAAGTGCTCCTCCACGAGATAGCGCTCATGCTCGCTGGCCAGGTCGTCGCCCCAGTTGCAGGGGAACTCAAACTTCTTGCCGCCCTTGATGGCTTCCTGCAGGATGTTGATACCTTCCGTATAGGGCAGGCGCACGAAGGTCTCCTTCAGCACTCCCTCCAGGCGCTCGATGAGCGTCTTGTCGATCATCTTGTTCAGGAACTCCAGGTCGTCCTTGCAGTTGTCGAGTGCCCAGCGCACACAGTATTTGATAAAGTCCTCTTCCAGATCCATCAGTTCCTCCTGGTCGATGAAGGCCACCTCGGGCTCCACCATCCAGAACTCTGCCAAGTGGCGCGGGGTGTTCGAGTTCTCTGCGCGGAAGGTCGGTCCGAAGGTGTAGATGGCACCCAGGGCCGTAGCACCGAGTTCACCCTCCAACTGACCCGAGACGGTCAGTGAGGTCTGCTCACCGAAGAAGTCGTCGTCGTAGATAATCTTGCCCTCGTCGTCCTTCTTCAGATCGTAGAGGTTCTTCGTTGTCACCTGGAACATGTTGCCAGCCCCCTCACAGTCGCTGGCCGTGATCAGCGGGGTATGGAAATAGAAAAATCCATGTTCGTGGAAGTAGGTATGGATAGCCATCGCCATGTTGTGGCGGATACGCATCACCGCCCCGAAGGTGTTGGTACGCAGGCGCATGTGGGCATTCTTGCGCATCGCCTCAAACGACTGTCCCTTCTTCTGCATGGGATAGTCGTTGCCGCAGAGACCGTAGATCTCCACCGTCTCAGCCTGGATCTCAGAGGGCTGTCCGGCAGCGGGCGACTCCACGAGTTTGCCCGTGGCACAGATGCAGGCACCGGTCGTGACCTGTTTCAGTATTTCCTCACTTACTTTAGCCGGATCCACCACCACCTGTACGTTCTTGATGGTCGAACCGTCGTTCAGGGCGATAAAGTCAACAGCCTTGGAAGAGCGGTGCGTGCGCACCCAGCCCTTCACGCAGATGTCCTTACCGTATTCCGTGCTCTTCAGCACATCAATTATCTTAGTACGTTTCATCGTCAATTATCAATTTTCAATTGTCAATTACTCGTAGGCTCCCATGCGCAGGCGATCTACTTCCTCCTCGGTGAGATAGCGCCAGTCGCCACGCTTGAGGTTCTTTTTCGTGAGTCCGGCAAACTGCACGCGGTCGAGTTTCTGCACCCGATAGCCGAGCGACTCGAAAATACGACGCACGATACGGTTCTTGCCACTGTGGATCTCGATGCCCACTTGCTTCTTGTCGGTCGGACTGGCATACTGCACATCGTCGGCCTTGATCTCACCATCCTCCAACTGGATACCGTCAGCGATCTGCTGCAAGTCGTGAGCCGTCACATTCTTGTCCAGGAACACATGGTAGATCTTCTTCTTCAGATACTTCGGATGGGTGAGTTTCGATGCCAGGTCACCGTCGTTGGTCAGCAGGAGCACACCAGTGGTGTTACGGTCCAGACGACCTACGGGATAGATACGCTCCGGACATGCGTTCTTCACAAGATCCATCACCGTCTTACGCTGCTGCGGATCATCGCTTGTCGTCACATAATCCTTCGGTTTGTTCAGCAGCACATATACTTTCTTCTCGATCTTCACGGGCTGGTCGTGGAACTTCACCTCGTCGGTGCGCAGGATCTTCGTGCCCAGTTCAGTCACCACCTCACCATTGACGGTGACGACACCTGCCTGAATGAACTCATCAGCCTCACGACGGCTGCAGATACCTGCATTGGCCAGGAACTTATTCAGGCGCAGGGGCTCATTGGGATCATAGTTGACCTCCTTGTACTCGATGCGCTTCTTCATGCTGTACTTAGCATTCGGGTCGTAGTCGGCAGTATGCTGACGGGGACCTTTCTTGTAAGGCGATCCGTAGGGCTTTCCATACGAGGGTTTGCCCTGATAATTCGGGTTATAGCCACCCTGGCGCTGCTGGTAGCCACCCTGACGGGGCTGGTAACCACCCTGACGGGACTGACCATACTCACCTTGGGGGCGCTGCTGATAACCACCCTGGCGCTGCTGGTAGCCACCCTGACGGGGCTGGTAGCCACCCTGGCGGGGCTGACCATACTCACCTTGGGGGCGCTGCTGATAACCGCCCTGGCGCTGCTGATAGCCACCCTGACGCTGCTGATAGCCACCATAGTTATTACGTGGACGGTAGCCACCACGCTGGGAAGCATTGCCCTGCAGACCAGCGCCGAAGCCCTCGGGACGGAATCCGCCATCATCATTGTCGTGGTTACGATAACTGGGGCGCTCGTAGTTTAAGTTCTGCCCCGTATGGATACGTGGACGCGGCGAACGCCCTGGTTTCAATTCTCTCTGATAACCTTCCTCTTGTGTTGGCTCTTCGTGTTTCTTCTCGTTGTTCTCAAAATCCATATTAGTCTTCCTTTTTTAATAATTGCTTAATTATAATATCACCTTATGTCTATGGTTGGATCATATTCCCGTATAAGTCGATGGTGTGATGGCACGCAGTTCCTCCTTGACCGACTCACTGACATCCAGCGTCTCGATGAAACGCTTGATCTTCTCTCCCGTCAGTTTCTCGTTGGTGCGGGTCAATGCCTTCAGCGTCTCGTAGGGGTTGGGATAGGCCTCACGGCGCAGGATGGTCTGGATGGCCTCAGCCACCACGGCCCACGTGTTATCGAGGTCCTCCTGCAGTTTCTCCTCGTTGAGAATCAGTTTACGCAAGCCCTTCAGTGTGCTCTGGAAGGCAATGACGGCATGCCCCATGGGCACTCCCACATTACGCAGCACCGTCGAATCGGTCAGGTCGCGCTGCAAGCGGCTCACGGGCAGTTTGGCTGCCAGGAACTGCAGAACGGCGTTGGCGATGCCAAGGTTGCCTTCCGAGTTTTCGTAGTCAATGGGGTTCACCTTGTGAGGCATGGCACTGCTGCCCACCTCACCGGCCTTGATTTTCTGCTTGAAGTAGTCCATGGAGATGTACATCCAGAAGTCGCGGTCGAGGTCGATGACGATGGTGTTAATGCGGCGCATGGCGTCGAAGATGGCACCGAGCCAGTCGTAGTTGGAGATCTGCGTGGTATATTGCTCGCGCTCCAGCCCGAGTCTCTCACTGACGAAACTATTGCCAAACTCACGCCAGTCGTACTGCGGATAAGCCACATGATGAGCATTAAAGTTGCCTGTTGCCCCACCGAACTTTGCGGTGACGGGAATCTCCTTCAGTCCGCGCAGTTGCTCTTCAAGACGATAGACATAGACCATTACCTCCTTACCCAGACGGGTGGGTGAAGCGGGCTGTCCGTGGGTCTTGGCCAGCATCGGGATATTCTTCCACTGCTCGGCATAGTCGTGCAGTTGCTCGATCAGTTCCTCGACCAGTGGATAATAGACACGTTCCAGGGCCTCTTTGATAGAGAGGGGCACACTGGTGTTGTTGATGTCCTGGGAAGTAAGTCCGAAATGGATAAATTCCTTATATTGTTCAAAGCCTCCCATGGCGTCGAGCCTCTCCTTGATGAAATACTCCACGGCTTTCACATCATGGTTGGTTACCTTCTCAATATCCTTCACCCGCTGGGCATCAGCAGGCGTAAACTGTCGATAGATGTCACGGAGTTGGTCAAACAGTGAATGGTTGATATCTTGCAGTTGCGGCAACGGCAGTTCACACAAGGTGATGAAATATTCTATTTCCACACGTACCCTGTACCTGATAAGGGCATACTCTGAGAAATAATCTGCCAGTGGCTCTGTCTTACTCCTGTAACGGCCATCAATAGGCGAGATGGCGGTCAATATACTTAAATCCATTTCTTTTAACGATACTAAATGATGTTCTCCTAAAACTATGATAGCCCACGGCCGTAGCCATCATCGGCTGCGGGATGGGTTCTTTTTGTGTCGTGGGCGCTGACGGATTCGAACCGCCGACCCTCTGCTTGTAAGGCAGATGCTCTAAACCAACTGAGCTAAGCGCCCCTTTTTACTCTTAGCGGCTGCAAAGGTACGCAAAAGAAATGAAACCGCAAAATTTCTTATGGAAATTTTGCGGTTTATCACATTTTACAACTGATACAGGTCACTATCGGCCATCAGATCTACTTTCTTCTCTGCAAGTATCCTTTCGCAAGCCTCCAGGTCGGTAGGCCTGATTACCACATGGGCTACATTACCGTTAGCAAAAGAATACATATACTCAATGAACACCCCATTGTCGGAAAGGTGCTTCAGCACTATGGACAGTGAGCCACTGGTATTCGGGCACACGAAACCGATCACGTCGGTAATCTTTACGGCGAAGTGAGCATCCTTCAGTACCTTATAGGCCTTGTCGGGATCTGATACAATACAGCGCAGGATACCAAAGTCGCTGTTGTCGGCAATACTCATGGCAGACAGGTTGATACCAGCAGAGCCTAAGGCCTCTGTCACCTCAGTCAGTCGTCCGGACTTGTTCTCGAGGAACACGGATAGTTGTTTTGCTTTCATAATGCTATCGTTATTGGTTTTACTTGTTTACTTTTCAAATTTCCTGTTGTCGATCACACGCTTGGCCTTGCCAGTGGAGCGCTCGATACCCTTCGGCTCCACGAGTTTCACCTTGAAGCCCAGACCGATGACACTGCGCAGTTCGCCCTCCAGTTTCTTCTGCAGGCCTACCATCGTCGCCATGTCGTCGGTGAAGTATTCTTCCTTCACCTCCACCTTCAGTTCCGAGGTATCGGTATTGTTCACGCGATCGACAGTCAGCAGGAAGTGAGGCTCGTACTCAGGCAGTTTCAGGATGACATCCTCGATCTGCGACGGGAAGACGTTCACGCCACGGATGATCAGCATGTCGTCGCAACGGCCGAGGATACGGTCCATGCGCACGAGCGTGCGTCCGCAGGAACATTTATCGTAATGCAGGGCCGTGAGGTCGTGCGTGCGGTAGCGCAGCAATGGCATGCCCTCTTTCGTCAGGTGCGTGAAGGTCAGTTCACCGAGCGTACCTTCCGGTAGGGGCTCACCGGTATTCGGATCGAGGATCTCGGGATAGAAATAGTCTTCATTGAGGTGCGTACCGTTCTGGCACTCGCACTCATAGCCCACACCAGGACCTGCTATCTCGCTCAGGCCATAGATATCGTAAGCCTTGATGCCCAGCGTCTCCTCCAGTTTCACGCGCATCTTCTCCGTCCAGGGCTCGGCACCGAAGGCACCGATCTTCAGTTTGAACTCCTCGCGCGGCCACTCGCTCTCCTGCATGGCTTCACCGAGGAACATGGCATACGACGGGGTGCAGCAAAGCACCGTCGAGCCGAAGTCGTGCATCAGCGTCATCTGCTTCTGGGTGTTACCCGACGAGATGGGGATCACCGACGCACCGATATTCGTAGCACCGTCGTGCGCACCCAGACCGCCTGTGAACAGGCCGTAGCCGTAGGCCACTTGGAAGATGTCATCCTTACCAGCACCGTAGGCGGTGAAGGCACGCGAGATAGCCTCTGCCCACATGGCCAGGTCCTTACGCGTATAGAGGACAACCACTGGCTTGCCCGTCGTACCTGAAGAGGCGTGGATGCGCACGATCTGCGACATCGGCACGGCAGCCAGTCCGAAGGGATAGTTGTCGCGAAGGTCGAGTTTGTTGGTAAACGGGAGTTTCACGATATCATCGATACTCTTGATATCACCTGGCTCCAAGCCCATCTCCTGGAACTTCTTCCTGTAGAATGGGGTGTTGTGATAGACATACTCCGCCATCTTCACCAGACGACGGCTCTGAATCTCGCGAAGTTGCTCGCGGTCCATGCATTCAATGCTTTGATTCCAAATCATAGTTCTTATTTAGTTATTGCGGATGATCCACCGTTTGGCGGACAAAGGTACAATAATAATTCCAATTCGCCAAAAGATTGCCTAAAAAATTGCTTCAAAAAGGCGGATACGACTTTTCCTGGGGCAAACGTCGAAACACATGGGGGCAAACGTCGAAGGCGGTTTGGGATGGCCCTAAAATCTACCTACCTTTGCAGTGTCAAAAGACAACAACAGAGTATTAACAATTTAAAAATAGGAAAGTTATGAAGAAGATGATTGTAGCCCTCGTGGCAATGGTAATGATGAGTATGAGTGCAATGGCACAGAGTAACGAACCCAACCGTGAGTTCACGTTCGACCGCATCAGCAGTTACCTTGAACTGACGAGCGAACAGATTGAACCCGTGAAAACGGCCATGACGCAATTCTTGGAGTCGCAGAAGGGTGTACAGGACATCAAGGACAACCAGATGGCTGAAGGCTGGGCAAAAGTGATCAATCGCCACAAGGACACCATGAAAGGCATCCTGAGCGAGAAGCAGTTCATGAAGTACGACACGTTGTTCAACCAGAGTATCCAGAACGCATCGGAGAAGTATCAAGAACAGACAAAATAGACATACAGATTCAACAAACTTAAGTATTTCCATCTCTCCTGCATAGAGATTATGCAGGAGAGATTTTGCCTTTTCAGAAATTATGTATATCTTTGCAGCGATGAGATGTTGCTATTGTCGCTCATCGTGCTGTCACCAGGCCTTATCAGTTACATCACCACCAGCAACAGCAAGTTGGCGGGTGAATCCGTGTGGATCGCCTTCTACTGGCTGGCCCCGTCAATTGGCATCTATCTGCTCAATTTCTACCTGTGGGTGCCTCTGTTGTGGTTCCGTCACCGCCACTGGCTCTTCGGGCTCATCAACGCCATATTCATCGGCGTGGGCAACATCCACTTGTTCTTCTACGACTTCGACACGCTCCCCGACAATTTCCGGGCCCGCTACCTGGAAACCGTCCGCAGCCTCATCGCAGACCGTCCCTTTTAACAAAATGTAACTCTATCGGAAAAATATTCGTCCTTTTCCTTGGAAGGTAAAGAGATTTTCCCTATATTTGCGGTGTCTAACATATCAAATTGACAATTAACTAAAAACCATGAGACTATGGAAGTAGAGAAAATCATGCAGTCGCTGGAGCAGAAGCATCCAGGCGAGTCAGAGTATTTGCAAGCCGTGAGAGAAGTGCTGGAATCCATCAAGGATGTGTATAACCAGCACCCTGAGTTTGAGAAGGCAAAGATCATAGAGCGTATCGTCGAGCCAGAGCGCATCATCACGTTCCGCGTGCCCTGGGTCGATGACAAGGGCGAGGTACAGGTGAACTTAGGCTACCGCGTGCAGTTCAACAGCGCCATCGGTCCGTACAAGGGCGGTCTGCGCTTCCATGCATCCGTGAACCTCTCGATCCTGAAGTTCCTCGGTTTCGAGCAGACGTTCAAGAACGCGCTCACCACGCTGCCGATGGGCGGTGGCAAGGGCGGTAGTGACTTCTCCATCCGAGGCAAGAGCGACCATGAGGTGATGACATTCTGCCAGGCCTTCATGACGGAACTCTACCGACATATCGGACCCGACGAGGACGTGCCCGCAGGCGATATCGGCGTAGGAGCCCGCGAGATTGGCTACCTGTTCGGACAATACAAGAAACTGACCCACCAGTTCCAGGGCGTGCTCACTGGCAAGGGCATGGAATGGGGCGGCTCGATCCTGCGTCCTGAGGCAACGGGCTACGGTGCCCTCTACTTCGTAAACCAGATGCTCACCGAGCACGGACTCGACATCAAGGGTAAGACCGTCGCCCTCTCGGGCTTCGGCAACGTGGCGTGGGGCGCTGCCAAGAAGGCCACCGAACTCGGTGCGAAGGTCATCACCATCAGCGGTCCTGACGGCTATGTCTATGACCCTGCAGGACTCGACGCGGAGAAGATCGAGTACATGCTCGAACTGCGCGCCTCGGGCAACGATGTCTGCCAGCCCTACGTGGAGGAGTTCGACGGTGCCACCTTCTTTGAAGGCAAGAAGCCCTGGGAGCAGAAGGCTGACATCTACCTGCCCTGCGCGACCCAGAACGAACTCAACGGCAGTGATGCCGACCAGATACTGGCCCACAAGCCGCTCTGCGTGGCAGAGGTGTCGAACATGGGCTGCACGGCGGAGGCCGTCAACAAGTTCATCGCCGCCAAGCAACTCTTCGCCCCGGGCAAGGCCGTCAATGCAGGCGGTGTTGCCACCAGCGGTCTGGAGATGACGCAGAACTCTGAGCGCATCGGCTGGACCGGCGAGGAGGTGGATGCCAAGTTGCACCACATCATGTCGGGCATCCATGCACAGTGCGTGAAGTATGGCCGCGAGGGCAACTACATCAACTATGTGAAGGGCGCCAATGTCGCCGGCTTCATGAAGGTGGCCAACGCCATGATGGCGCAAGGCATTGTATAAGTGAATGGTACTAAACAAGAAGATAGTCTTAACGACGCTGACATTATTATTAGCAGGCCTTTCCCCTTTGCCAGCACAGACGCAAAGGGGAACGGCCTCTTTTTACTCGAAGAGTTGGACAGGGCGCAAGACGGCCAACGGGGAACGGCTTCACCACGACTCGCTGACCTGTGCCCACAAGACCTACCCCTTCGGCACGCTTCTCAAGGTGACCAATCCCGCCAACGGCCTCAGCGTCATTGTCAAGGTGACCGACCGCGGCCCATACGTGAAAGGGCGCGTCGTGGATCTCTCCGTGCGTGCCGCCAAGGAACTGGGCATCCTCTCCCAAGGCATCGCCCCCGTGGTCGTGGAGCGGTATAATCCCGCCGTCATACCCTTTAAGCCCGAAGAATACGAGTTGCCGGAGTTTGACCTTGGCACGAACGACGGTCCTGTAACCAAACCCATCTGGATGGAACTGCGCGACCAGCGCATCAAGCGCCGTCAGGAAGCACAGCAACGGGAAAAAGAGAAGGCCGAGAAAGAAAGGCTGGCGAGGGAACTTAAGGAGAAGGAAAGACTGGACTCCATCGCCAGAAGTGAGACCAAGAAGGACGAACTCGACAAGATCAGCAACATGCCAAACAAGTCAAAAGCCTACCTGAAGCGTTCTGGCGCAGTTGGCTCAGCGGCAAAAGGCTCAATTAATCGATAGGATTCGCTCGTTGGCCGAGCCGTGGCGGTCGAAGTAATCCACGAGGGCCTCAGCCAGCGAGTCGTTCTCCATCGGCTCACCGCTGCTGTTACGCTGCTCCAGGGCCGACAGTTGCTCCCGCATCTGAGCACCATCGCGCGCGCAGCCCATCAACAACACCAGGGCGCTCACGCAGGAAAGACTATATGTCAATGCTCTCTTCATGGTCTGTGCAAAGGTACGACAAGTTTTCCATTCCGCCAAACAATTCACGACAAATAAGAGGCACTTTACGAACGAGAGGAGCCTCTTTAGCAACGTGAGGAGCCTCTTTAGCAACGTGAGGAGGCTCCTCAGTTCCGTAAAGTGCCTTCGCGCGCGTGCACGGTAGTTGTCTTATCCACTTTTTATGTGTCCTATATGTTCCATCTGCCCCAGTGGGGGACTATCCTTCGTGGACAGATGGGACAGATGGGACACTTGTTTTTGGCTTAAGACTATTACTAACAATGCCTTATTTCCGTTCTGGGTCTTAACGCGAAAACCTCAGAGTTAGGTCCTCTATTTATTTAAACCGCACTATTACCAGAAACTTGCATCAAATCTCGGCTCATTATCCGGATATTGACGCAATCTCTTCGACTGTAAGACCAGTGTATCGTGCAATGGATTCTAATGGAATGCCGTCCGACCTCATCTTACGGGCTGTGTCTAAGGCTTTTATATGTTCGCCTTCTTCCCTGCCTTCCTTTCGTCCTTCTTCCCTGCCTTCTTCCCTGCCTTCTTCCCTGCCTTTGTCAAAGGAAGTCTTCATGGTACTGTAGTAGTCCCAGTAGTCCTTCTTGCTGGCCACGTACTCCTCTCGCTCA
>OCTW013434542.1_pt1 | contig 41484 bp, 42 predicted proteins | sample 1539671 | NCBI WGS metagenome assembly OCTW01 (sample SAMN02144230, study PRJEB22623) | gut metagenome | biome: sheep rumen | host: Ovis aries | place: New Zealand
GAACACAAAATGGTAGTTGATTAGTGATACTGTTGTTTTTGTATGTTTATACTCGTTCTTCATAGATTTAGTATAGCATACCGTGTAGATGTTTTCAATATGTACATCTACATATAGTTAAAATATTTGCAGACTGTCATCCACACGGTTAAAACCGTGGGTTTTCTCGTCCGCAGGGGTTATAATCATGAGTTTCTCCCATTTTGTATTTTTGAGCCAATGGCTTTATTTTCTAAAATGAAAATACCCGAGTATCAACTTCATATCAATATTGATTTAAGCTTTTAAAACCAGTGATCCTATTTTCCAAAACGGTTTCTGCAGTGCTTCTCCGATTTCCCCGTCAATGCACACCAGCCCTGTCCGCAATCTCCTCCGGGCAGTATGCCTCACCCCTGTTGATGCAGACATAGAAGGTTCCTTCTCAAAATGAGAACGGATTGTCTCTCGGATCTGCACCCGGCGGAGAAGAAGCTCGAGATATCTTCTTCATCCTTGACTTCAATAATCGAACCTATCGCATCTTCAAGAAGTACCTCAAACTCTGCCCCATATAAGCTTTTCTCCCGATGTAAACGAGGAATATAAAACTCTTTCCGTTCCTTCGGCGTCTTTTCTGCGACGAAAGTCGGTGATGTAAAGATGAAGCGGAATTCCTCACAATTCTCCAGTTCATCCTTCAGCGTCTGATACGCGTAGATTGAGAAGCAGGCTGCAGCAATCGATACCCTGCTTCCCGATTTAATTTTCTTAACAAGATCGTCTTTTACAACTTGCCAAAAGAGCACTGCCTGGCTTACGTTCTGTAAATCGGACAATGCTCTTTCTGCGCAGAATCATTATTTCATTATTCCCGCTCAACCCTGACAGTCAGCTGATGCTGCCCTTTTGCTTTTGAAAGCTGCTCCCTTGTCACAGTGACCTGGCACATCTCACCTGGCGTCAGGATCCGTTTTCTCTGATGGACAATCCGTTCCCGATCCAGATACAGGCTCAGCCAGACATCCCGGTATACTGCCCCGACCCGGAACCGAATGGTCACCTTCTCATCCATCGTCTCCGGGCAGATCGTGGCCGGTACCGTATAGCGGACGCCATTCTCCCCTGAAAGTGTGATCCGGCTGCTGCCGCGCAGCTTCCGGTCAGCCGCCTCCCGGTCGCTCAGGCTGCTCTCCTTCTGCTGGATATGAACGTCTTCAACCGGATGACGCCCGGCATAGATAGCCGCATGCCTTCCTGCAATCCCGGCTTCCTCCGAGACATAATCGACCAGGTCGTGGACATGAAGTACATTGCCGCAGGAAAAGATTCCCGGGACGCTTGTCTCAAATGTATCATCCACAACTGGTCCGCCGGTCACGGGACTGACCGCCGCGCCAACTCTGCGCGTGAGTTCATTTTCAGGAATGAGGCCGCAGGAAAGAAGCAGGCAGTCGCATGCATACCGGATCTCCGTTCCCGGAATCGGCTTTCTCTGTGCATCGACCTCTGCGACCGTAACCGCCTCAAGCCGCTCCCTGCCCTCGGTCCGGATGACGGTATGCGAAAGGAGGAGCGGAATGCCGAAGTCATCCAGGCACTGCACGATATTGCGGCGAAGGCCGGTGGAATACGGCATCAGCTCCACGACCGCCTGTACGCTGGCGCCCTCTAGCGTCATGCGCCTTGCCATGATCAGACCGATATCTCCGGATCCAAGGATGACTGCCTTCTTCCCCGGCATCAGGCCTTCAATGTTGATCATCCGCTGCGCGGTTCCGGCTGTGTAGATGCCGGACGGACGGGTTCCCGGAATGTTCAGCGCGCCTCTCGGACGCTCCCGGCAGCCCATCGCCAGCACAACCGCACCTGCCTGAAGCTGAAAGAGTCCGTCTTTCTCATTCATCGCCGTGATCACGCGGTTGTCCCCTGCATCCAGCACCATCGTCCCGGTCATGATCTGTGCGCCGGACGCCTCAGCCTTTCGGACGAACCGGTCCGCATACTCCGGCCCTGTCAGCTCTTCTCCAAATGTATGGAGGCCGAATCCGTTGTGGATGCACTGCATCAGGATGCCGCCCGGCTCGCTGCTTCTCTCCAGCACCAGGACTTCCTTCGCACCGGCCTGCCGGGCGCTGATGGCTGCGGCAAGTCCTGCGGGCCCACCTCCGATCACGGCCACGTCACATCTCTTCATGAGGGCGCCTCCCATCTTCCCGGTCACGCGGTTCTTTTTCTCCTTTGGTATAGCCGACGGCGACTCTGGAATTTCCGCCGCATTTTGTGATCATATCCTGAGGAATTCCTGTCTCTCTGTGGAGAATCTCGCAGACCCTGGGCAGACAGAAGCCGGACTGGCAGCGTCCCATCCCTGCCCTCGTGCGGCGCTTGATCCCATCGAGCGATCTGGCTCCGAGCGGACGCCGGATGGCGTCGACAATTTCACCCTCCGTCACCGTCTCGCAGCGGCAGACGATCTGCCCATAGAGCGGATTCTTTTCGATCAGTTTCTGTTTTTCCTCAAACGGAAGCTCCGCAAAGTGCGGGATGCCTTTTCGCTTCTCGATGACATGATCCTTCTTCTGAAGCCCAAGCGCCTTCTTAGCCCAGGCGGCTGCCATCTCTCCGATAGCCGGTGCGCTGGAAAGGCCCGGCGACTCGATCCCCGCCAGGTCAAAGAACAGCGGCGCGCCTTCCGCCTCCCCGATGATGAAATCGCCCATCTCACCGTGTGCACGCAGCCCTGCAAAGGAGGTGATGATCTTTCCTCTTGGCAGCGGCTTCACGGAGAAATTCTCCTTCTCCAGGACCTCCGCGATGCCTTCCGCCGTCGTCGCAGTGTCTTCCTTGTCAGAGATAAAATCGGAGGTCGGCCCGGCCAGGATGTTGCCGTGAACCGTCGGCGTCACCAGCACACCCTTGCCTTTTTCCGTCGGAAGCTGGAAGATCGTATGCCGCACGTACCCCTGAAGCGCCCGGTCATAGAGACAGTACTCTCCCCGTCTTGGACGGATCCGGATCTTCTGTGTGCTGACCATATTGTGGATCTCATCCGCGTACACACCGGCAGCGTTGATGACAGCTCTCGTGACATACTCGGTCCCGCCCGCCTTCACATGGTACAGCCCCTTCTCATCCCGTCTGATGTCCGTCACTTCAGCATGGAAATGAAAATCCACGCCGTTCTGGCAGGCGTTCTCTGCAAGCGCAAGCGTCAGCTCGAACGGGCAGACAATCCCGCTTGTCGGCGCATAAAGTGCCGCGGTGACGTTCTCCGACAGGTTCGGCTCCATCCGGAAAAGTTCCTCTCCCCGGACAATTCTGAGCCCGCTCACACTATTGGCAATTCCGCGCGCAAGCAGCGCCTCCAGCTCGCCCATCTTTGCCTCGTCTGTGCAGACCACGAGCGCTCCATTTCTCTGAAATGGAACATCCAGATCCTCACACAGGCTGTCCATCATCTCATTGCCGCGGACGTTCAGCTTCGCCATCAGCGACCCCACAGCCGGATCGAAGCCACCGTGGATGATGGCGCTGTTCGCCTTGGATGTCCCTGTACAGACATCCTCCGTGCGTTCGAGCACGCAGATATTCGCACACAGACGCGACAGCGCCCATGCGGCAGCGGCACCGGTCACACCGGCACCGATTATCACAGCATCATACATAAATTCCCCTCCGAGTGGCTGTTGTGTGAACAACTCTGTCTGTAGATTACCATCTCAGAAGGCGCGATTCAAGAAAAGATTCTGTGCCGATCCTGTATGCTTCGAATCACATTCCGGAACTGATTGTGTGCGCCTTTGTCATCCGGATTTCCTCGCCGCCGACTTCCTGCGCAAGCCTCCTGCTGTGGGTCGCGATGATGATCAGCCTGTCTTCCCGCTTCAGGCTGGCCAGAAACCCTGTCACCCACGCCTCCCCGTCCTCATCAAGGCCGGCTTCCGGCTCATCCAGGATCAACGTCTGCGGCTGCATCGCCAGCACAGCGGCAAGCGCCGTCCGCTTCTTTTCCCCGCCGGAAAGATGGAATGGAGCCCGCTCCTCAAGTGCTCCGATGTCAAGCATGTCCATGTATTGTTCTGTTCTCCTCTGGACCTCCTCCCCCGAAAGGCCGAGCTGCAGAAGGCCGAACGCGATCTCCTCCCGAACGGACTTGCAGAACAGCTGCGTCTCCGAATTCTGGAACAAAAATCCGAGCCTCCTGTAGAACGTCTTTGACCATTCCCTGTCATTCATCCTGTCTCTTGTGACGGCTTCTCCATAAAAAAGATAGCGGCCGCTCTCCGGAAAACTGAGTCCTGCGAGAATCCTGAACAGCGTCGACTTGCCGCAGCCATTCGGACCTGTCACGACATAAGTATGCCCCGGATACAGATTCAGGCTGACATGCGCCAGCGACAGCGCCTGCAGCTGCCCGCCTTCGGCCTCCTGCCCATAGGAATAGCAGATATCCTGAAGACTGATCCAGGGCGCGCAGACAGCTTCTGTCTCATGCCTTTCTTCCGAGGGTTCGGATGCACGATGCGTTTTCGGGGCCAGTGCTTCGTCCGCAGCCTTCACTGCATCATCTGCATGCTTTCTTCTATGTATCAACATAAGTCCACCATCTCTCCGTCCTGCCGCACAGACAGGGTCCCACTGCTCCCGACAGAAAAGCCCTCAGCTCCGGCACACCCTGCCCGATACCCGGCTTTCCACGTCATACAGCTGTGGTCAGACTGAACGCCTGACCTTGGGTCACGATGCACGGCTTTCCACGTCATACAGCTGTGATTCTCAACTGCGTGTATACAAAAAACAGAAGCGCCAGAACATCCGCGCTCAGAATCAGTACATCACGAAGCCCAAAGCGGGAACGGTTCAGCGCCGGGTACGCACCGTCGAATCCTCTCAGACGCATCGCCTCCTCCGTCTGCTGTGCCATTTGCTGGGATTTCAGAAATGTCGTCCCCAGGATGCCGCCGGCACCCGAATGTTTCCAGCTCACCGTTCCGACGCTCCGCATCGTCACGGCCTCCAATAGTGCCCCGCTGTAGTGTCCGAGGATCACCAGATAGCGGATCGATAGGTCCAGCACCAGCACAAACAGCTCCGGGAAATGCAGCTGCCGGAAGGCTTCCGTGAGTCTCTGGAAGGACACCGCTGTCCCCATCAGCGACAGCGCAAGCACTGCCTCCGCCACCTTCAGAGTCACGGTCAGCATTGTCTTCGGACTGCCCAGAAATACAGCGGGCAGCATGATGATCAGCGTGAACATGCAGGGCAGAAGCAATGTCTGCATGACACGCTTCAGCTGCCGGATCGGCAGGACTGCAGCCCGCGCCAGCAGTACTGCCAGCACCGTCACCGTAAAGACAGCATTGCGCGAGAGGGCGCACAAAAGAATGAGAAGAAGCGCTGACAGCAGACAGACAACAGGGAGGCCGGAGCGATCTGCCCCGCCTCCCTTCTTCATACCGTTCAACATGCCGGCTCTCTCTGAACTTCCCCGGCCATCGTCCTTAAGATCGCTCTCCCGAAGGCGGGCGAGCACTCTCAGAATTGATCGATTCCAGTTCATGCCTGCACCTGCTGCCTCTGTGGTTTCTTTACGCCCCCGATCAGTCGGAATACGATGATCAGGACAGCCGCTCCAATCACAGCTGACAGAATATAGCCGAACCATTCCGGCAGCCCTGCAAATGAATAGTCCGGCACAAGTGCCTTCAGGCTGAATCCGTTCAGCATCCCGGCAGGCGTGTATCCCGCACCGGTTGCTGCAATCTCGTCGACACCCCACTCGCCCCAGGCGGTTCCTTCCGCCAGAAGCCCAAGCGGTGTCGCCAAAATCAAGGCTCCCAGCAGGAAGCTCACTGCCCTTCCGGACTTTCTGCCAGATGCAGCGTCGGCTTTCTTGCCGGCAGCACTGGCTGCTTCCATTCCAGCCGTTCCATTCCCCGTGATGCCCGCTTCCATACCGGCTGTTCTGCTGTCCATGTTTCCAAATACTTCGCTGCCCCGGCTTACGGCTCCCGTGATCATGTCAGACGATGTCTTCTTCACGAATGCCAGCACCGCAACTGTGAACACAACCTCTGCGAGGCCAAAGACCGTCAGATGACCGATCATCATGGCCGGAACAGACAGATTCAAACCGTACGGACAGTACAGTGCGTTTCCCGCCGCGTCCCGGAAAAGCATCGGCTGAATCCCGAACTCGATCGCAGCGCAGAGCGCTGCCGCATTGATGCCAAGGTAGGCCCCCACGCCGGCCCCGATCAGATCACCGCTTCCGCGGCGAATCCATTTCCTGAGCAGTGAATACACAGCATATCCGACAAATGGCAGCACAAACGCCATGTTGAAGCAGTTCGCCCCGAAGGCCAGCACCCCGCCATCCCCGAAGATCAGCGCCTGCAGCAGCAGTGCGACAGACACCGACAGACAGGCTGCATACGGACCAAGCAGCGCGGCGATCAGCGTGCCGCCCACAGCATGCCCTGTCGTCCCGCCCGGAATCGGGATGTTGAACATCATGCTGATGAAGGAAAATGCAGCTCCGACACCCATCAGCGCGATTTTTTCTTTTGGAAGTTCCGTTTTCACCTTTCGGATACAGACGCCCCAGACCGGGATCATGGCAGCAGCCATCACCCCGCAGGTCTGCGGACTGAGATAGTTCTCGGGAATGTGCATACAAGTCTCTCCGTTCTTCAGAAACAAGATTCAGCCGGTGCTTTCGGCATCTTCAGCCTAAGTCCTGCCACCACTCGCATGCAGGCATGCGTGGTGGCGGACTCTTGACGCTGTCATCATATTCATATAACTCTGAGTATAAACAAAACCCGGGGAAGGCGTAAGCCCCACCCCGGGTTGCTTATGATTTGTTTCCTGACGCATCACGCGCCATCTTCTCTGCCTCAGCTAAAGCCATCCGCCGGCAGCTGAAAGCCATTTCTGCACATCACATGCACATGCTCTTTTCTGTCTCAGCGAAACAGCGGCGACACGGCTGCTGCCAGCTTTTCCTTCTCCGCCTCGGCTTCTGCCAGGTTCCTTCCCTTTGTCGTATAGTAAGCTTTGATCTTCGGCTCCGTGCCGGACGGGCGAACCACGACAGAAGCTCCGTCCGCCAGCTTGTAGATCAGCACATTGGCCTTCGGAAGCCCTGTCTCCTCCGGCTTCTCGTAGTCAATCGCCTCCGTCACAGCATCTCCCCCGAACTCCTTCGGCGGATTCTTCCTGAGTCCATCCATGATGCCGGCCATCTTGTCCATTCCGGACAGCCCCGGGAACTCATAACTGTCCACCTTATTCAGATAGCGGCCATACTGTGCGTAGATTTCTTCCAGGCGCTGCTTGATCGAGCTTCCAATGCTTCTGTAGTAGGATGCCATCTCGCAGATGAGCATCGATGCGACGACTGCATCCTTATCCCTCACATAAGGCCCTGCCAGGTAGCCGTAGGATTCCTCGAATCCAAAGATGAAACGATCGACTTCACCGGCTGTTTCAAGCTTCGCGATCTGATCGCCGATCCATTTGAAGCCAGTCAGAGTGTGACGGAGCTCGACGCCATAGTGCTCCGCGACAAGGTCTGCGAGTGGTGTCGAGACGATCGACTTCACCGCCACCGGTCTCTCCGGCATGGTTCCCTTCTCGATCCTTCCTGCCGCGATATAGTCCAACAGCAGAACCCCCATCTCATTGCCGGACACCAGCTCATAAGAGCCGTCCGGACACTTCATGGCAATTCCGACGCGGTCTGCATCCGGGTCCGTCGCCAGCATCAGATCAGCCCCTGTCTCCTTTGCGAGCGCAACACCCTTCTCAAGCGCCTGCAGGATCTCCGGATTCGGATACGGGCAGGTAGTGAAGTAGCCGTTCGGATACTCCTGCTCTGGCACAATCGTGATGTCCGTGATGCCGATGTCGTGAAGCACATGGGTGACCGGGACGAGTCCGGTTCCGTTCAGCGGAGAGTATACAAGCTTCAGTCCTGCTGTCCGGCACAGACCCGGACGAACCTGTCTGGACTCGATGGCATCGTAGAACGCCTTCTTGCAGTCATCTCCGACAAACCGGATCAGCCCCTTCTCGACTCCCTCTGCAAATGACATGTACTTCGCACCCGTGAGAACGTCGGTCTTCTGAATCTGATCATAGACGACAGCCGCCGCGTCATCCGTCATCTGACAGCCGTCCGGGCCATACGCCTTGTAGCCGTTGTACTGTGCCGGATTGTGGGATGCCGTGACCATGATGCCGGCGTTGCAGTGATAATACCGGGTCGCAAAGCTGAGCGCTGGAACCGGCATCAGCTCATCATAGATGCGGACCTTTATTCCATTTGCCGCCAGGACACCCGCCGCATCCCTTGCAAATGTCCATCCCTTCAGTCTGCTGTCGTAGCTGATCGCGACCGTCTGCGTACCGCCCTGCGTCTTCACCCAGTCGGCCACGCCCTGCGTCGCCTGCCGGACAACCCAGATGTTCATACGATTTGTCCCGGCGCCAAGCGTCCCGCGCAGTCCGGCGGTTCCGAACTTAAGCGCAACCGCAAACCGCTCTTTGATGGCTGCGTCATCGCCCTCAATATCCTGGAGTTCCTTCTTCAAGTCAAAATCGATCAGATCGGCACCAAGCCACTTCTTATATTCATCCTGATACATAGACATAGACGTATGCTCCCACTCTTCCATATTCATGTCATGATATGCCCTGCCGAAGCTTCTCCGGCACTGCCTTTTACCTGAGTTCCTCACACACTATACCATAACTACCCATCAACTGCCAGCCACCGGCATCCGAAAAAAACACAACGAAAAAAGCAGCCACCATGGCCGCATGCACTTCCATATCAATCAGGAAGCACTGTCATGGTGACTGCCTTTAAGTATTCGCACTTCACATATTGTGCCGGAACGCCGCCGGATGACCTGTCTGACAAGCTGTCCTGACATCCGCGCTCTGAATCGGCCGGTTCCCTCAGCCTACAATCAGCCCCGGAATGAACATCGGAACATACATAACCAGGAAGAAGGCAATGACCAGCCCCAGCAGATACGGACGGATGGCCTTTCCGATCTTCATCATCGGCATCTTGGTGATACTGGACGCAACAAACAGGTTGATGGCAACCGGCGGCGTGATCATACCGATCGCAAGGCCGACCGTGAAAACAACGCCGAAGTGCACCAGATTCACTCCCATCGCCTTGACAAGCGGCAGGAAGACCGGTGTCAGCAGGATAATCGCGGAGGAGGTCTCCATGAAGATCCCGGCGACCAGAATGATAACACCGATGATGAACATGATGATGTACTTGTTCTGGGACACAGAGAGCACGCCGTTTGCGATCGTCTCCGGGATGTTCCAGTTTGCCAGCACCCAGCCAAATGCACCGGAGCAGGCGATAATGATCATGATGACGGCTGATGTCTTCGCCGACCCTTTTACAATTTCATACAGCTTCTTCGCCCCCAGATCGCGGTAAACGAAGAAACCAATGATAATTGCATAGATGACAGCGATATCCGCTGCCTCAGATGAGGTGAAGTAACCGGAGAAGATTCCGCCCAGGATAATCAGCGGCATCAGGATGCCCCAGATTGCCTTCACAAAAGTCTTCGCGATCGTCCTTCCGGAGAGCTTTGTCCCCATCGGATAATTGAGCTTCTTCGCTTCCACCAGCGCGATGACAATCAGGACAAGTCCCATCAGGATGCCCGGGACAAATCCGTTCCGGAACATTGTGCTGACCGACTGCTCCGCAATGACGGCATACAACACCATCGGCACCGACGGTGGAATGACAACACCGATTGTCCCGGCTGAGGCGATCAACGCCGCCGACTTATCAACGCGGTAGCCACGCTTCTCCATTTCCGGAATCAGCGTTGCGCCGACTGCTGCCGTTGTCGCGGCACCGGATCCGGAAATTGCAGCGAAGAACATCCCAGCCAGTACGGCAACAATCGTGAGTCCACCCTTGATCCAGCCTACAAGTGACTCTGCAAACTCAACGAGCACCTTCGAGACGGTGCCCTTGCTCATCAGGTCTCCCGCAAGAATAAAGAACGGGACGGCGATCAGGGAGAAGGAGTCCTGCGCAGTGAACATCCGCTGTACCACCATCAGCGGCTTTACGCCACCTGCAAGCAGGACGGTAAGCGCTGACAGCGCGATGGAGAAGGCAACCGGCATTCCAAGAAGCAGCAGGACTGCAAATGTGATAAAAAGCAGCGTAGCCATTATTCCTGCACCTCCTTCTTTGCCCCAGTATCCGGCTGGGCAGCCTGCCTGTCTGCAGCCTCGTCTCTTCCGGTCAGCAGCCCAAGCAGCGCATCCAGCGCATGCACGAACATTGTTCCGCAGCCGATCGGAATTGCCAGGTAGACATAGCGCATCGGAACCTTCATGGCGGCGGACACCTGTCCGCCCTGTCTCTGATAATACTGGATGCCGTATACAACTATCATCGCAAACAGCACCATGCAGAGCACCTGAACCGCGATCTTCATACCCTTCTGAACCGGCTTCGGCATCGCGTTCTGAAGCACCTCGATGGAGATATGCCCTCCATGCTTGTACACGCAGCCAGCGCCGAGCATGGAGCTCCAGATCAGGAGATACCGTGTCAGCTCCTCACTCCAGCTCAGCGCATGGTTCGCGATGCGGCAGACAACCTGTGCGCCGGTGACTACCACCATTGCCAGCAGCATGAAGACAATCACCGCTTCCATCACCTTGTCCAGTACATCGCTCAGCTTGTGGACTCCCCGAACAAATCCCATTTCTGCATTCCTCCCAAGTGAAATGTTGCTGGTCTGAAATGTTACTGGACGTCCTTGATCACATCGTCAATCTTCTTGACATAATCCGCATACTGAGAATACTGATCATACACCGGCTGAACAGCCTTCTTGAAGGACTCCATATCCGGATTCTCGTCGACTTCCATGCCGTTGTCCTTCATTGCCTGGAGCTGATCCTTCTCCTGCGCAGCAGTCCATGCTCTCTCGAACTCCGCAGCCTCCTGTGCAGAATCAAGGAAGATCTTCTGAGTATCCGCATCCAGCTCATTGAACTTGTCAAGGCTCATCGTGATGATCGCGGAGGAATAGGAATGACGGTCAAGCGTTGCATACTTCTGGGACTCCCAGAGCTTATAGGAATTGATGACGTTGATCGGGTTCTCCTCACCGTCGACCGTTCCCTGCTGAAGAGCCGTCAGCGTATCGTTCCAGTTCATCGGAACCGCATCCGCACCAAGTGCCTTAAATGCAGCTGTGTAGACATCATTTTCCATGACACGGATCTTCAGACCTTTGACATCATCTGCCGAATGAACGGCCTTCTTGCTGTTGGTCAGGTTGCGGAAGCCTCTCTCTGCATAGGCAAGGCCCTTCAGATTGGAGCTTTCCAGCGTGTCGAGCAGCTCGCGGCCAACCTTGCCGTCAAAGACTGCATATGCCTGCGCGTTGTCCGCGAACAGGAATGGCATATCCAGAACACCCATATCCTGGGAGAAATTGACGAACGGGCCGGAAGTGACGATGCCCATGTCCAGCGTATCCATCTGCATGGACTCCAGCATGTCTCTCTCTCCGCCGAGGTCTCCGTTCGGATGGATCTCGATTGCGTACTTCCCGTTGGTCTTGTCCTGAACAAGCTGTGCGAACTTGACAGCTGCGATCTGGAAAGAGTCATTCTCATTGACCGTCGTCCCAAGCTTCAGGACAGTTGCACCCTCCGGGATCTCCGGCTGTACATTGGAGGCATTCTTGACATCCTCAGCACTGAATCCGCCATACCCCGGGATGTTCTCGGTTCCTTCTCCTGCTCCGTCTGCCTCTGTTGCTGCCTCTGTTGAAGTCTCTCTCTCCCCTGCGTACACTGCACCGGTGAAGCTTACTGTCATCGCTGCTGCAAGCATGGCTGCCATCATTGCTGTTCTCTTCATGTTTTCCTCCTCTTGTTTGGATATCCATCCGGATTGCTGTGGTAACGGATTCCGCTCCGCTTCAGAAATTCGCGCTCCCGCTCTGCTTCGCATCGCTCCGCGCTCATTTCTGTTGTCGTCGCCTGCGAGCAGGTGCTTTGACGTGCAAGCACGTCACGCACCTGCTCACAGCGACTGGGACTTATACACTAAAAAAAGCTTTTGCCTCTTCTGCGAAGAGACAAAAGCTTCTGCTTCTGCGGTACCACTCTTCTTCCGCATGGATATGCGGCCCTTGGCGACACATAAAAATATGTCCGGTCATGATCACGGTGACCAGCCCGTCGATGCCTACATACCGTTCGTAAACGGCTTTTCAGCACGAAGCTCAGGGATGATTTTCATAAGTGTCTGTGCACTGCCTCGCATCATCCGGCAGCTCTCTGAAGCACTCGCAGGTACTACTCTTTCCCGTCAACGCTTTTTGTTGAACGGTGCTCACTATAGCGCCCGGAGAAAACCATGTCAACCTTGATTGGAAAGATACCAAATATTTTTTGTATATTCTCATTTGCCTCGAAACTTTATGGAGTTTAAGCGGTATCCTGTCCTGACTGTTCTGATTTCACGGTCTCTTATTCCTGGCTTTCTTTATCCGGGTGATCCGCCGGAAACAGCTTTGTCAAAAGCTTCATGATCAGGACAAGTGCGATAGTGACCGTAAAAATTCCGAGCATTCCGAGTCCCATAACCTTCAGTGATTCAAGAAACAACATTCTCTTTCCCTCCCTCTTACAGCTTCGGCACAAGGCTGAGAATCAGCCCGCCTGCGATGACGGATGCGATCTGACCGGAAACGTTGACACCGGTCGCCTGCATGATCAGGACATTGCTCGGATCCTCCTTCAGCGCCATCTGCGTTACGACACGTCCCGACATCGGAAATGCGGAGATCCCGCAGGCGCCGATCATCGGGTTGATCTTCTTCTTCCTGAACAGGTTAATCAGCTTTGCGAACAGCACGCCGCCTGCCGTATCAAAGATGAATGCAATCAGTCCCAGCAGCAGGATGAACAGCGTCTGGACGTTCAGAAAATCTTCCGCCCGCATCTTTGAAGCAACGGTAAGCCCCAGAATCAGGGTAATCAGATTCGCCAGTGAATGCTGCGCCGTCTCAGACAGTGAATCCAGAACACCGCATTCCCGGATCAGGTTACCGAACATCAGAAAACCAATCAGAGGCGCCGACTTCGGCGCGACAATTCCCGCGACCGCCGTAATCAGAATCGGGAACAGAATCTTCGCCTTCTTCGAGACGGCCTTCGGGCTGTAATCCATATGAATCATGCGTTCCTTCTTCGTGGTCAGAAGACGAATCACCGGAGGCTGGATGATCGGAACCAGCGCCATGTAGGAATACGCCGCAACAATGATGGCGCCCACATATTTCGACTGAAAATAGTTTGCAACAAAGATCGAGGTCGGACCGTCCGCGGCTCCGATAATGCCGACCGAAGCTGCATCCTGAAGACTGAAGCCGAACAGCGTTGCAAGACTCAGTGTCATGAAGATTCCGAACTGCGCGGCAGCCCCGAACAGCATCAGAACCGGACTTTCAAGGAGCGGTGTAAAGTCAATCATCGCCCCGATTCCGATGAAGAGAAGCAGCAGGAACAGTTCATTTCCAATCCCTGCGTTAAATAAAATATCGAGCGGTCCTTCCTCAATCACCCCGGCCACCTTCTGCGTGACCGCAGCAGACATCGGAAGATTGACAAGAATCGCCCCGAAGCCCATCGGAACCAAAAGCGAAGGTTCCATCTTCTTCCGGATTCCCAGATAGATCAGGACACCGCCGATGATCCACATCACGACCTCCGGCAGTGTGATGTTTCCGACATTCGAAAACAAGGCTGCAATTTCACTCATACCCTCTACCTCCACATGCATGTTTCATTGAACATTGATCATACCGGCAGGCGTGCGTACTGCCCCGGGATACGATGCTCACCGGAGCGGATTCTATACCCACCCTCGCCGAGATGCAGTCCCGCAGACCGAATACATCCCAATCGCCTTCCGGCCACTTGCGTGAAAAAAACAAGACCTCTGCCGCACGCGCAGCTTAAAGCAAAGCGCCTGCGGCAAAAGTCTTGCTGTTGATATCCGAAAGCCGATTGCTTCCGGGATATGATCCGCTCCGGGCCAGAAAGGCCGCGATGACGAAGACGGTTGCGGGCATGCCCACCAGCTACTCCCTTTTACCTGTTTTTTCTTTTCAAATAGTAGCTGTAAATCCATGCTGCGTCAAGCAGAATTCCTCATCCCCGGGTCTGGCTGTCCTAAAGGTCATCCTCTGGATCATCACAGTCTCCCTGCTCAAAATGATCTGCTTTAGATCTCCATATCCGAGTCGTGCCGCTTTCTGTTGAATAGATGGGTAAATTTCAGTGCCTGCAAATGACTGGAATGGAGCAGATATAGCAGAATCCAACAATCCCTCATCACGGATCCCATCCGTCCCGCCGGTTTCAGAGATGAGTTGTGAATGCAGCATGATTATCTGTTTCTTCGATAGCGTAATCACTTAGCAAGCTCCTCATATGCTTTTCGGTTCTTTGCAATTAAGCGCTTAGAAACATCAAGAACATCTTCATCACTAGCTGCCTGCTCCTGTTCAGCATTGCTGAACTCGATCAGTAAATAACGCGGAGAATTATTTTTAAGGATTACTACAGACCCTTTTTCATCAACCATACGTGCCACCCGAGAAAAGTTCTGGTTTGCTTCTGTAATGGAAACAAGGTTATCCGTATTGATATTCATGATTATATCCTCCCTGACTTTAATCAATCATACCAAATCATAGGATATATTCAACCTATTTTCGATCATTCCGGTCATTGCCTGGCTCTTCTTGTCCTGTCTGCCCGGCCAGCCCGGAGTCCTCCATGATGTCCTGCCACTGTACCAGTTCCTTCGTCCATTCGTCCCTGGCCTTTTCCATCCTGTTTTTCAGGGCTTCCAGGGACTGAACCGTCTCATCCGGCATTCCTTCCAGATAAGTTTCCGGCGACATCTGCTGGTTTTCCGCCGCTTCAAGCGCCTCCTGATATTCTGCCGCCGCCCTGGCATAGGCTTCTTCCGCGCGCTCCCGCGCATGTTGATTGACTCCAAGCTCCCAGTCCAGCTGCAGGGAGGCGGTTGAAAGCTCCCTCGGCCGCATGGAGGTTCCCTTCGGCACCGCGCGCAGTTCCTCGATCATCCGCTGCTCTTTGGCGCTTCGGAGGGCAGCCGCATCAGCCCCCGCTTCTGAACTTTGTCTTCCCCGGTAGTGCTCATAACCGAACGGATAGTAAAGAACCTCCTGAGAATCCGGCGGAAAAAACAGAAGCTCCTGTGCCACATGGCTCAGGAAATAGCGGTCATGGGATATGAACACCAGTGTCCCCTGATACTGCCGGAAGATGGATTCCAGCGTTTCCTTCGCCGGAATATCCATGTTGTTGGTCGGCTCGTCCAGAAGCAGCAGATTCGGCCTCTCTTCCAGGAGCACTGCCAGAACCAACCTGGCCTTCTCTCCGCCTGAAAGCTCCGACACCCTCTTGCCAAAGTCCTTCTCCCGGAACAGATACCCCGCAAGCGTCTTCCGCACCTGCGCTCCTGTCAGCGCCGGATAGCGGTCATGGAAATAATCAAAGACGCGCTCATCACTTGTCAGCTCTGCAGACTTCTGATCAAAGTAACCGATCTGAGCCGTCTCACTGACAGAGAACTTTCCATCCAGCTTTGGCAGAAGACCCGCCAGCGTCTTCAGATAGGCACTTTTGCCGGCGCCATTCGGTCCGAAGATGCCGATCTTCTGTCCTCTCTTGAGCCGGAAGCTCAGGCGGCGCACCGGATGGTTCTTCTCGTATCCGATCACCAGTCCGTCACAGTCCAGGACATTCTTGCTTCCGCGGACCGCCGGGATGATTTCCTCTGTATGGATCCGTGCCTCATCCTCCTGGGGTTTTGGCATTCGATCCATCCGCTCCAGCATCTTTGCCCTGGACCTGGCAAATGCCGCTTTTCTCGGTTTGTTCCGGAATCTGGAGATCAGCTCCTCCAGACGCTGAATTTCCGCCTGCTGTGCCTCATACTGCCTCAGCTGACGCTCATGCCTTTTCTGCTTTTCAGCCCGGTACGCTGTATAGTTTCCCACATACCGAGTCAGTTTTCCGCCTGAAACCTCCCAGACCACATCAGCGGTCCGGTCAATGAAGTACCGGTCATGGGATACCATGACCACTGCCTTCGGGTATGCCCGTACCTCGTCCTCGAGCCACTCCACCGTCTCCAGGTCCAGATGGTTGGTCGGCTCATCCAGAAGCAGAATGTCCGGTCTTGTCGCAAACAGCCTCAGAAGCAGGATCTTTGCCTGCTCTCCCCCTGAAAATTCCGAAAGCTTTTTCCCCCGGTCTTCCATCTGAAATCCAAGCCGGGCGAAATGTTTGTAAAAGTCCGAAACAAAGGAAGCGTAGTAGGCCGACTGTTCCGGAATCGCCTGCTGGATAGCAGCTTCCCGTACGAACACCTCCGGCGTCTTTTCCGCATCCTCCGGTGCAGCCGTCTGGGAAAAACGGCCGATCGTCACAGCCCTCGATACATGAACCTCCGCCTCCGGGTGTCCGTCTCTTGTGTCAGGCCGGCAGCTTCCGTCGAGCACCTCAAGAAGCGTAGACTTTCCGGCTCCATTTTTCCCTACTACGGCAATCTTCTCTGTCCCCCGGATACTGAAGGAGAAATCCTCCAGAACCGTATGTCCACCCCTGCTCACAGAGGCATTGCTGATCTCAAGAAGCATCGCCTCAGAACCTTACGTACCTGCTCTGCGGCAGAAACAGGTTGTCCTTCCCAATCCGGGACAGAGAGGAGACGCCGCACATCTTCATCGTGTCCGCAAGCTCCTTCCCAAGCTTTTCCGTCAGAAGCTTCACGCCTTCTTCGGCTCCGCCGTACACTGCTGTCACATACGGCCGAGCAATGAGCACCGCATCCGCCCCAAGCGCCAGCGCCTTGAAGACATCGACGCCCGAACGGATTCCGCCGTCCACCAGCACCAGCATAGATCCCTTCACCGCATCTGCAATCTGCTCCAGCACCTCCGCAGTCGACGGCGTCTGGTCCAGCACACGGCCGCCGTGGTTGGAGACAATGATGGCTGACGCGCCAGCCGCCTTTGCATCCAGGGCTCCCTTTACCGTCATCACGCCCTTGACGATGAACGGCTTCCCTGCCATCCGGACAATCTCCCCCAGTTCCTCCACCGTCTTGCTCCCGGCCGGCGGCTGAAGTCCCTGCAGAAATGGAAGCCCGGCCGCATCGACATCCATGGCGACCGCAAACGATCCGGACTCCTTCACCAGCGCAAACTTTTCCTTAAGCGTATCGACATCCCACGGCTTCACGGTCGGGATGCCGGCTCCTCCTGCCGCGCGGATCGCGGCCGTGGCGGCCTTCATGACCTCCGCGTTCGTTCCGTCCCCTGTGAAGGCAGCGATTCCGGCTTCCCTACATGCCCTGACAAGGATGTCATTGTACCGGATATCATCCAGCTTGTCTCCATAGTGCAGATTGACCGCTCCAACCGGGCCCGCGAAAATCGGATACTTCATCCTCTTCCCGAAGAAGTCAAATCCCGTGTCCGGCTCTTTGTTCTCTGCAATCGTATTCAGATTGATGCGCACCTTCTGCCAGGCTTCATAGTTCCGGATCGCAACATCCCCGACACCCTTTGCCCCCGGTCCCGGCATCGTGTTTCTGCAAGCCTTGCCGTTGCATACCGGGCAGGCCTTGCAGTGCGGCCCAATGCAGGTTCTGGCCTGCTCAAGCAGTTCCTTGTATGTCATGACTGAACCAACCTCCTCGTACTTTTCTGTGGCTGGCCGGCATCTCCGCCAGCATTTCTCCTGAGACCTCTTCTGAGATCATGCAGCCACACATTGTCTCCACTACTATACCATACAAGTCTGTTCATTCAGCCATTTTTCTGTGCTTCACAAAACATCGAATTATATCGATCAGAATTTTCCTTTTGATTTCCCCTGTTGACCGGTCCGGCATCAGTCCCCTATACTGGGAATCATGAATTGAACACGTATGATAACAGGAGGAATGAATTTATGCGCATCGCAATACCATATGAAGAGGGTAATGTCTTTCAGCACTTCGGGAAATCGAAACAGTTCAAGCTCTACACTGTTGAGAACGGAAAGATTGTTTCCTCTGAAGTGATCAGTGCAGGGGATACCGGTCATGAAGCACTTGCCGGACTGCTCGCGGAGCTGGATGTAAAAGCTGTCATCTGCGGCGGACTCGGGGAAGGCATGATGAATGCCCTGGCAGCTTCAGGAATTGATGTATATCCCGGCATCTCAGGAGATGCTGACGAGGCTGCCATCTCCTTCCTTCTCGGAAAGCTTCAGCCCGGAGAAGCAAACTGCGACCATCACCATGAGAAGGCTGGCGAGTCGGATTCCGGAAGCTGCGGGAACCACGAAGAAGGATGCTGCGGCAGCAAGTCCCCCGAAAGCAGCGACTCTTCCGAAGGCTGCTGCGGAGGCCGTCAGGAGGAAGGCTGCTGCGGCGGCGATGAGAGCTGCGGTAGTGGCTGCGGCGGATGTGGCGGCGGCTGCGGCGGTCACATGGAAGTCATCCTGAATGGAAGGAATGCCGGAAAGACGGTTCATGTCCACTACAAGGGGACCTTCAATGACGGGACACAGTTCGACTCCTCGTACGATCGCGGCGAGCCGCTCTCCTTCGTCAGCGGGACCGGCATGATGATTCCAGGCTTTGATAAGGCTGTTGTCGATATGGAGCCTGGCGACGTCGTGGATATCCACCTGATGCCGGAGGATGCCTATGGCATGCCGAATCCGGACAATGTCATCGCGCTGAAGATCGCAGAGCTTCCCGGCTCCGAGAACCTGACTCTTGGGCAGCGCGTCTTCCTGCGGGATGACTACGGTCACTCCTTCCCGGTGCGCGTCACCGCCATGGACAGCGAGAACATCACACTTGATGCCAACCACGAGATGGCAGGCAAGGAGCTGAACTTCCACATCGAACTGATTTCCGTTGAAGATTGAAGATGAAAAAAGGGCGCCCGCAGCAATCACGCTTCGGGCGCCCTTTTAAGCTCCGATCGAATAACAAAAAAGACAGCCTGGGAGATACCCTTGACCCATTTTGCCTGGGGCTTCAGTCTCTTGTGAGGTTTTTCAGCCACTTGTACTTTCTGAAGTGGATCATCACCCACGGGATCTTCCCGACCTCGTCCACACAGGTGCAGCTGTAAACCACCAGAACCGGCCAGTGGAAGACAAACGCTCCTAAAAGCGCAGCCGGAATGGCGATGCACCACATCATCACGATCAGAGAGTATGTGTCAAAGATTGCGTCTCCTCCCGTGTAAAATACCCCGTTGATGGTCACGGTATTGACGCAGCGCCCGATCATGTAGACGGCCTGAATCACCATCATTCCTGTCAGGTAGGACTTCGCTTCCGGCGTCATCTTCATCAGATGGACGACAGCCGGTGTCAGTGCAAGAAGAACCATCATAGACAGAATTCCGATCACAAAGGACAGATCGCGAAGCCTTCTGCCGTCTGTCCGCGCTGTCTCCATCTCTCCTGCGCCCAGCTCAATGCCCAGGATGATCCCGCCTGCCGTCGCCACGCCATTGCACAGGGAGCAGATCAGATCCCGCACGACGGAGGCGATGGAATTTGCGGCAGCGGCATCCGATCCCATGTGCGCGACGATCGCTGTGTAGGAGGTGAAGCCGATGCCCCACAGAAGTGCGGAGCCCAGGACAGGTGCCGCGATCTTCAGCGAATCGATCACCAGCTCCTTCCGGTAGTACAGGAGTCTTTCCAGATTGGGCCGGATATAATCCTTTCGCATCGAGACCAGAACGCACCATGCCAGCTCGATGACCCGCGAGATCAGTGTCGCAATAGCGGCTCCTTCCGGTCCGAGTGCCGGTGCCCCGAAGAGGCCGAAGATCAGCACTGCGTTCAGGATGATATTTGACATCACCGATGCCAGGGAGATCCACATGCTCATCCGCGCATGACCCGGAATCTTCATCACCGTATGATAGCACTGGGAGAAGCCCACCAGCAGATACGACCAGCCGGCAATTCGAAGATACCGGCAGCCAATGTCGATCAGAACAGGGTCATTTGTGAAAAACAGCATCAGCGGGCGGGGAGAAAAACAGCAGAGTGCCCAGAACATCACATCAATGACCGTCATCGACCGGAGCATCATGTTGAAGATGTCACCAACCGTCTGCTCATCCTTCTTCCCGTAGTACTGTGAGGCCAGAACAGACCCCGTGGAGGTATCCGCCATGATGAACATCGTCATAATGAACTGCACCTGCGTTGCGAGCGACACGGCTGCCATCGAATTCTGATCCAGCCGCCCAAGCATGAACGCGTCCGCCGCGGAGACCGATGCCAGAAGGAGACTCTGAAGGGCAATCGGAATCGTAAGGGTTGTCAGTTTCCGGAGGAACGCTCTGTCCCCTCTTAATGATGAAATACGCATAACATTATACCATCTCTGTATCAGAACAGGGCGTCCACCCTGCATTGTTCAGCTTCCCGGTGATTGTACCATACAAGTCCCGATCTGTCCCACCTGGGATCTTATCTTTCCAGGTGGAAGTTTCCAAACGACCTGGTCTGCTTTTCCTGAGGACAAGTTCCAAGATCTGCTGCACGGGCTGCGCACTGGCTTGACAGAATTTCGTTTCTTTCTATAGTGGAAAACGTTATGTTGTTTTGACTCAGTGCTTTTCATGCTGCCCACAGCAGCTGAATTCACACCGGAGGAACGCACTATGGTTCACAACTTTACAAAAGGCAGACTGGTCATGCCTATGATCCAGTTTACGATCCCTTTTATCCTGGCCAACTACCTGCAGCTAACCTATAATGCCGTGGACAGTATCATCGTTGGCCGTTTTCTGGGACCGGAAGCTCTCGCCGCAGTTGGAACCAGCAATCCGCTGATGACGCTTCTGATCATGCTTCTTCGCGGGACAACACTAGGGACCGGTGTCCTGATTGGCACGATGTTCGGTGCAGGCGATTACCCCCGCCTGAGAAAACAGATCTCGACAGCGCTCCTGGCCGGCGCCGTCTGCTCCCTTGTGCTCAGTCTTGCTGTATCCACCTGCGCCAGTGACATTCTGCGTCTGCTTCATGTCGATCCTTCCATTCTTCCGCTGGCATCCGGCTACCTCAGAACAATCTCATACGGGCTGATCTTCACCTTTCTTTACAACTATCTCTCCTCGACGATGCAGGCGCTCGGCGACGGAAAAACACCCCTCATCTTTCTGGCAATCAGTGCCCTGACGAACATCGGCGGCGATCTTCTTCTAATTGTCGTGTTCCATCTGGGTGTAAATGGAGCTGCCGCAGCGACCGTTCTGAGCGAGGCCTTTTCCTGCCTGCTATGTATGCTGTATATCAGAAGCCATGTCCCTGTTCTGAACCTCGGAAAAGCATGGTTCGTCTTTGATATTTCCGTCCTCCGGAGAACGCTCCAGTACGGTTCTGTCTCTGCCATCCAGCAGGCAACGGTACAGCTCGGGATCCTGGGCGTCCAGGGCGCAGTGAATTCCCTCGGAGTGAGCACGACAGCCGCCTTTGCCGCTGCGAACAGGGTCGATGATTTTGCCCTCATTCCAACCCGCAGCATTGCGAACGCAATGACATCCGTGATTGCGCAGAACTGGGGCGCACGGGACAGAAAACGTATCCGAAAAGCATTTGCCGGCGGCGCCCTGACAGATATCGTGTATGGCGCCCTTGTCGGCGGCCTTCTCTTCATCGCTGCATCCCGGGCCATGTATCTTTTCACTCAGGATCAAAAGGTCGTCTCAGAAGGCGAGATATACCTTCGCCTCATCTGTCTGATGTATACGCTCCCCGCCCTGACCAATGCAATCCAGGGATTCTTCCGTGGAGTCGGCGACCTGAAAATCACCCTGGCCAGCTCAATCGTCAACATGTCCATCCGCTTCCTCACAACCTTTGTGCTGATTGTGAACGTACATATGGACATTGCAGCCGTCCCATATGGCTGCCTTGCAGGCTGGCTTGGCATGCTGGTATGGGAGATCCCGTTTCTCATCTGGAGATTCCGAAAAAACAACCTGCCAGACCCATGATTTGACCATACTACCGGTATCACTTGTATGATATTCGATTTTCCCGCACGCTTTACAATCCCCTGCAGGTCATTTACAATCAAGTCAAAAGTTTTTCGGAATTCATGCGATGATACACATTTTTACGGAGTTTCAGACATGGGAGCACGTGAGAGATGAAGATCGGATTTGACAATGAGAAGTACCTGAAGATTCAGTCTGAGCATATCCGGGAGCGGATCAGCCAGTTCGGCGGCAAGCTTTACCTGGAATTCGGCGGCAAACTGTTTGATGATTTCCACGCCTCCCGGGTTCTTCCGGGCTTTCACCCGGACTCCAAGATCACGATGCTGCGAGAGCTGAAGGATCAGGCAGAGATCATCATTGTCATCAACGCAGCTGACATCGAGAAAAACAAAGTCCGGGGAGATCTCGGCATTACCTACGACATGGACGTCCTGCGGCTGGCGGATGCCTTCACAAGCTTCGGGCTGCTTGTGAGCGGCGTTGTCCTGACCCGCTTCGACAACCAGCCGTCTGCGATTGCCTACGAGAAGAAACTCCAGCGCCTTGGCATGCGGGTCTACCGCCACTATCCGATCACCGGGTATCCGTCCGATATCCCCTATATCGTCAGCGACGAAGGCTTCGGGAGAAATGACTATATCGAGACTTCGCGTCCACTCGTCGTCATCACCGCGCCGGGACCGGGAAGCGGCAAGATGGCGACCTGCCTGTCCCAGCTGTACCATGAGCACCAGCGCGGCATCCAGGCTGGATATGCGAAGTTTGAAACATTCCCGGTCTGGAATCTCCCGCTGAATCATCCGGTGAATCTGGCATACGAAGCTGCGACCGCTGACCTCGACGACGTCAACATGATCGACCCCTTCCATCTCGAGGCCTATGGAAAAACCTGCGTCAACTACAACCGGGACGTGGAGGTTTTCCCTGTTCTGAATGCCATCTTCGAGAAGATTCAGGGAGTGTCCCCCTATCAGTCGCCCACCGACATGGGCGTTAACATGGTCGGGCTGTGCATCAGCGATGACAAGACCGTATGTGCGGCAGCCAATCAGGAAATCATCCGCAGATATTTCAGCGCTCTGTGCGACAGACGCCGCGGAAACGGCAGCGACAAGCCCGTCCGGAAGATCGAGCTGCTGATGAAAAAGGCCGGCATCTCTGTATCAGACCGTCCCTGCGTGCAGGCCGCCAACCTGAAGGCGGAACAGACAGGTGCCCCTGCCGCTGCCATGCAGATGGAGGACGGAAAGATTCTGACCGGGCGAACCTCTTCCCTGCTTGGTGCCTCCTCCGCCCTGCTTCTGAACGCCCTGAAATATCTCGCCGGTATCGACGACAGCATCGAGCTGCTCTCGCCGACCGTCCTGGACCCGATCATGGACATGAAGGTGAAACATCTCGGAAGCGATGGCAGCTCTCTGCTTCACCTCAACGAGATTCTCATCGCGCTTGCGATCGCCGGCGTCAGCGACCGGAATGCTGCTGCAGCGATCGGAAAGCTGGCGGAACTGAAGGGTCTGGAGGCGCACTCCTCCGTCATTCTGTCTCAGATTGACGAGGGCGTCTTCAAAAAGCTCGGCGTCAACCTCACCTGCGAGCCAAAGTACGAGACCCAGAAGTTCTATCACAAGTAAGACAAGCGGAAGCCCCCATATAACCATGGGGCTCCCCTTCAACGTCTCCTGTCAACACGCCTCATCTCCGGGCTTCTGAAAGAACAGCAGCACAGGCAGCACCACCGCGACTGTCAGAAGCCCGTTGATGAGCAGTGAATCGCTCAGCGGCGTATCGTACAGGAAATGATCAACCATCACCAGAAGAATCAGCCCGTATCCCTTCCGCCTGTGGTGTTTGCCGCTCCCCCTTGCAATCAGATAAAGCCCCGCCGCTGTCACGGCCGCATAAGCCCAGTGTGAGCCAAAGGAGGCGGAGACTCTGTCAAGTGCGGTCGGAAATGCCTTCTCTGTATTCTCGAACCCGCTTTCTGTAATGTAGGACAGATCCTCCTCGATCTGAAAGCCGATCCCGACGCACATGCCGATCCCCAGATAGTCCTTCAGCGATCTTCTTCCAAGCACGTATAGAAGAAGTCCGGTCGTCCCCAGCTTCAGAAGCTCCTCCAGAATACCGGTTCCTGCAGACCCGATCCACGCGTCTGAATAGAGATGCCCCATCAGATGGGACATCATATCCGCAAACGCATCATTCAGGTTTCCCGCAAGGGCCGCAGGAATAAATGCCCCGCAGAAACCGGCGATCAGAAGATCCAGCCTGTGCATTTCATATTTTGAACAGAGATATTTCATCACCAGGCAGAACGGCACGATATACACGAGCAGAAGCGGAAAAGTACTGTACACCTCCAGGTATTGCACAACCGTTGTATGATCCTGCCCCAGATAGTCCGATTCATTGATCACGATGCCAAATGTGAACAGAAGAATCAGAATAACTTCCGCAGCCAGGCGGCGCCTCCGCCTTCTCTCCTCTCTGCGGATGCCCGCTTGTTCCGGACCGCCTGTTTGTGCACCTGTTTGTGCGTCTGTCTGTCTCTCCATGTGCATTTCCATCTGATCATCCATAAGCCATTGCTCTCCTGTCTCTTCTATTTTTTTGCGTCCCTCATCATGCACCTGTTTCCATAAAAAGTCAAAACCCCCGCCGGCCATCACCTTACAAGGTGAGAGCCAGCAGGGGTTGCTGGTGATACTCATATGGAGTTCAGATCAGAGCAGGTGGGGCTTTCCACCCACCGCCCGGTTGCCCGATCAGTCATCTTCAGGCATTCTCTCCAAAGAACAGCTTCAGATCATCATCAACTGTCCCAATTCCTGCGATTCCAAAGTTGTCAACCAGAACCTTTGCAACGTTCGGAGAAAGGAAGCCCGGAAGAGTCGGTCCAAGGTGGATATTCTTCACACCAAGGTACAGCAGTGCCAGCAGCACAATGACAGCCTTCTGCTCATACCATGCAATGTTGAACGCGATCGGAAGATCATTGATATCGTCAAGTCCGAAGATCTCCTTGAGCTTCAGGGCGATCAGCGCAAGAGAGTAGGAGTCGTTGCACTGGCCTGCGTCAAGCACACGCGGGATTCCATTGATATCGCCAAGGTTCAGCTTGTTGTACTTGTACTTTGCGCAGCCTGCAGTCAGGATGACAACATCCTTCGGCAGCTTCTTTGCAAACTCTGTATAGTACTCTCTGGACTTCATACGGCCATCGCAGCCTGCCATGACGACAAACTTACGGATCGCACCGGACTTGACCGCATCGACGACTTTGTCCGCCAGCGCAAACACCTGCTCATGTGCGAAACCGCCGACAATGCTTCCGGTCTCGATTTCCTTCGGCGGCTGGCAGGTCTTTGCCTGCTCAATGATCGCTGAGAAATCCTTCACCTCACCATACGCACCATCGATATGGCGGCAGCCCGGATAACCTGCGGCACCTGTTGTCCAAAGCCTGTCCTTGTAGCTGTCAGCCGGCGGCACGATGCAGTTGGTTGTCATCAGGATCGGGCCATTGAAGGACGCAAACTCCTCCTTCTGCTTCCACCATGCATTGCCGTAGTTGCCTGCAAAGTGCTTGTACTTCTTGAATGCCGGATAATAATGAGCCGGAAGCATCTCAGAGTGCGTGTAGACATCCACGCCTGTTCCCTCGGTCTGCTCGAGCAGCTGCTCCAGATCCTTCAGGTCATGGCCGGAAACAAGGATGCCCGGATTGCTGCGAACACCGATATCGACCGTGGTAACCTCCGGATTGCCATACGCACCTGTGTTCGCAGCATCCAGGAGTGCCATGCCATCAACGCCATACTTGCCGGTCTCAAGTGTCAGTGCAACAAGATCATCCACTGTCAGGGAATCGTCCAGCGTCTTTGCGAGCGCCTTCTGAATGAACGCATCAATCTCTTCATTGTCCTGAAGAAGCGCATTCGCATGCTTTGAGTATGCAGCAAGTCCCTTCAGACCATAGGTGATCAGCTCTCTCAGGCTGCGGATGTCCTCGTTCTCTGTAGCCAGGACACCGACCTTGTCAGATGCTGCCTTCTCCTCATACTCGCTTCTGCCGCCGTTCCAAAGTGCTGCATCCGGAAGGCCGCTGCGATCTGTGAGCTGCTGAAGGAGCTCCTCCTTCACCGCGAGCGTCTTTGCCACTCTGTCTGCAATCGCGTCCTTATCGAAATTTGCGTTGGTGATCGTCGTAAAGAGATTCACCGTAACCAGATGGTTGACATCGCCCTTTACAGCCTTGCCTTCCTCACGAAGCCTTGTCGTTACGCAGGACAATCCCTTTGTGACATAGATCAGCAGATCCTGCATCCGCGCAACATCAGGTTTCTTGCCGCAGACACCTGACACTGTGCATCCTGTTCCCCTTGCTGTTTCCTGACACTGGTAGCAAAACATCTTATCGCACATCTCTTTACCTCCAATACATCAACACATCACTGCGAAACATACCGCGTAATCTGTTCCCTTCACTGCGGTTTCTCAAGCCTTTCCTTTCTTGACCTGTTGGCCATAGATTACTATACTTTTCATGATATAGACGTTGTTGCGACAACATGTGAGGATAAAAATGGACGTTCAAATGCTTTCTGCAACCCCTCTGTTCCATGGCATCCGCGAAGACGAAATCCGCCAGATGCTCTCCTGCCTCGGGACACATGAAAAGGCCTATAAGAAAAACGAGCTGATTCTCCGGGCCGGAGATCCCGTTCAGGAAATCGGCATGGTGGAATCCGGAAGCGCCAACATCGTCGTCAACTTCTACTGGGGAAGCAGCAACATCTTCGGTCATATCGAACAAGGCCGGATCTTTGCAGAGAATTACGCCGCCATCCCCGGCAAAGAACTGCTCTGTGATGTCGTTGCTGCGGAGCCGTGCAAGATTCTTTTTCTCGACTTGAACAAGCTTCTGAATGTCTGCCAGAACGGGTGCAGTTTTCATAATCGGCTCGTTCACAACCTGGTACGGATTCTTGCCCAGAAAAGCTTGAATCTGTCCAGCCGAATGATGCACATCGCTCCGAAGTCTCTTCGCGCGCGTCTTCTCTCCTACCTGTCCGAGCAGGCACTCATCCACGGAAGCACCCACTTTGCAATCTCCTTCGACAGACAGCAGCTCGCTGATTACCTGAGCGTCGACAGAAGCGCCCTCTCCAATGAACTGAGCAAAATGCAGCGGGAAGGACTGATTTCCTATAAAAAGAATGTCTTCACGCTGAACAAGGAAGCACAGCTGGCGGATTATCTGTAAATAGCCATAATGAGGGTCTTTCTGATTTGACGAATGTGCCTGTGTGTCAGGCAAGGACGCGCTGCGCCAGCAGATAAGCCATCACATGGACGCTCTGCTGGAACTTTCCGGCCTTGATCAGGTGCTCGACCTCCTCTCCGGTCAGCAGCTCTGCCTCCAGGTCCTCTGTTTCATCCAGGCTCTGCCCGGTGATCTTCCTGCAGTCTCTGGCCAGGTAAACATGGGCATAATTATCCGCTACCGTCGCATTGGAGGGAATCGTGATCAGATGGGTCCATTTGTCCGACACGTACCCTGTCTCCTCCTCAAGCTCTCTCTTCGCACAGATCAGAGCATCCTCCATCTCGGCTTTCCTGCCATATGTCGATATTGCCTGCTCTGGATTCTCCGTTTTCCGCGGCTCGATCCCACCTGCCGGGAACTCGGTTGTGACCTCCCCGATTCCGTGCCGGAACTGGCGGACGCACAGATACTGTCCGTCCTCCGTCACCGGGACGATGACGGAGTAGCTCCTGCGGCTGTACTGATAAAATGGTTCAAACACTCTCCCGTCCGGATAGCGGTATTTTACCTTCCGGAAATCAATCCATTCGTCCTGGACAATATGTTCCACGGAAAGCGGTGTCCAGATAAAATCCTGATCCTTTTTCATTCTGACTCCCATCTGTTGATCATCTGATCAGTGCTTCACCTTTCAGTGCTCCACCTTTTAGTACTCTGCCTTGTAATGTTCCCTGAAGGATCGCGCAGCAGCGGATCCCGGCTGAAATCTGAGCCGTGCCTTTGCTGAAGAATCTCAGGCCTCACTGCTGTATTCACGCCCCTCCCCGGATATGCTGGGTGTCCCTGATGCAGGGCTGCACCAGCGATCTGCGTCAGCCCCTCCCCGGACATACTGGGTGTCCTCTGTCAGAACAGATCCAGCATATTGTCGAGATAGATGTCCTCCCTGACATGAATCTGGTACTCTGGCTTTGTCAGGTAATACAGCAGGAACTCCAGTATCAGAGCACTTCCAAGTCCCCGGCCTTCAATCTTGAAATTGGAAAAGCCCATTGGCATATAGCGGTTTTGAATATCCTCTACACTGATAAAACCAGGATTCTCCATGGCCCTCGAAAACCGGTATCCCTCATCCGCTCCGGGTGACTTACAGCGGAATTCCGGCTCAATGCTGCTCAGATTTCTTCTGCTGACGGCCTCATAACACTTTTTTCTGTCCGCGCAGCCAAACCAGCAGCACTCGTTGCACAGAAACTCCACTTTATCTTTCAAACGAGGCTGAAGACTCCGGAGCCTGTCAAAGTCCTTGTTCAGGCGAAAATCCGGCACAACAAATTGAAAATCATTCCGCCTGAGTTCATTCTCAAGCTGAGAAAACTGCGTCAGCACTTTTGTGGTGGATGAAACATAGTAAAATCCCGGATACTGCTCCTGAAGATACTCCAAAAGCAGATCCGAATGAATTATGACCCCGCTCTGGGGACTTTGCACCTTACTGAAGACTCTGCAGAGCTGATTGCATCTGGCATCTGTCAGATGCTCCTTCCGAAGCAGCGAGTTGCTGAGCGTCAGCCTGGCTGAAATCCCATACTCCTGCGTCAGTGCAAGCGCTTCCTCCGGCGTATGCTCTCCGCCGCCGACGCGTCCGCCGCCCCAGAGACAATCTGCCGGTGCACCATAAATCGATCCGATTTCGCACCAGTCATAGAAATATTCCCTGTGCTTTTTAAATAACGGCAGAAACACCTGATACAGATCATAGAATTCAAAAAGTCCGGGAAGGTGGAAATAGGCTCTGCAGCTTTCTCCTGTTCCATCCGGCTCTCTCAGCTCTTCCATGGTCTTGCGCTTCCCAGCCACCCCTTCTGTGTCCAGTAGCTTTTATCCACCTCCGAAATACCTTTCTTCTGAAGCAAACGTACAAAGCAGAAGTAGAGCTTCGTTTTCAGAGACGGTTTGACATGTCCCCTTCGGCTCCGAATCCTCTTCGCGATCCGGGTGGTCCTCTGATCGATTGCCTGTTTGCGTTTCCCAGAGACGCCCGCCCAGTTGTGTGCAAACACATGCATACCCAGCCGGTAGGTCTTCCCCACACCCCAGAAGAACAGACTGTCCGCCATGTCTCTGCAGGCTGATTTTTCCCCGGCGGCAGCCGAGGTGCTGATACTGACAGCCTGCTTCCCAAACATTGACTCCACCGGCCTGTGAATCAGCCAGCGGTACCCATAGTGATCCAGAAACGTTTTCATCGCACCTGTCACATGGTAGACATATACCGGGCTGGCCAGAATGATCACATCTGCAGCATCCATGGCTTCCGTGATTGGTCTGAGCGTTTCATAATGCGGACATCGCTTTTCATCTTTCAGAATACACTGCATACAGCCAACGCAGTAATCATGAAAATCCCTTGGGAGAAAGAACTCCGTCACGTCTCCCCCGATCTTTTCTGCGAGCTGTCTGGCGATATGGCAGGTCGTCCCTGTATGACTCTGCCCGTTGATAATAACAATCTTCATGGTTCTTTCCAACTTGTCCTGACTTCTGTCCTCGGTCCGTTCGCTGGCACCTGCCATTTCTTCTTTCTGATTCCTCCCGGCTTTGTTATCTTGAAGCTCAGGTCAGGCAGATCGAGAATAACTTCCTCCGGAACCGTTCCATCCAGCAAGATGGCGACCCAGAAGTTCTTCGACTATTACCGAAGAATCTCCACGACTTCCCCGATAAACATGTCATGGTCTGACTGCCCTTCATAGAACTTCTCCGCAATGTCCTTCGGCATGCTGGCCGTATCCAGTTTCTGCCTGAACAGTTTCCTGCAGACAAGCGTCACCTCTGCCTCTTCAAATGTCATGGTCTTACCAGCCTGCTTCGGCGTCAGTCCGGACGCATGCATCTTGTCCATGTCCCGACCGGATTTTGATCCCAGAACACCCAGCGTCCTCCTGCAGGACTCCGGATAGAAGCTGACCGTGAAATAGTCTTCCCTGTCCATGAATTCATGCGTATAACGGGATTCCCGTACATAGACGGTGGCAACAGGCTTGCCCCAGAGCGTACCGAGTCCGCCCCAGCTGATCGTCATGGTATTAAACTTTTCCTTTCCTCCCGCTGTCAGCAACGCCCACTTTTTGTCAAACTGTGCAAATATATCTGTATCAAACTGCATGATTCATTCCTTTCTATAACCTGTTTCCCGTCACCCGGCTACTGAAGCTGCGCCTCAGAGACTCCGTCTCAGATTCCCTGAATCTGGCAGGAACGCATCGTCTCGAGCGCTGCCTCATGCTTTTGAGGTGTCACCCCCGCGCAGCAGGAAGCATCCACGGAAATCTTCATCTCCGGAAGCACTGCCTTCAGAAGCAATGCATTGGAAACGACGCAGATGTCCGTGCAGAGCCCGACCAGCTCGACCTCCAGTTCCTCCTGTGCTGCCATCTTTCTCACAGCCTCTGCCAGCTCAACCGATCCAAAGGTTGGTTTGTCGAAAATATGTCCTTCCGGAATCAGCGGGGCCACCTCTTTGCACAATTGCCAGCCCTCTGTTCCTTTGATGCAGTGTCTGACCGGAAGATGTTCCCCCTCCTGCGTATCCAGATAACTCTCCGGGTGAGTATCCCTTGTCGCGTAAACATCATCCGCCGGATAAGACTTGATCTTGCGGACAACCGCCGGGACAATCGCCTCCGCTTCCTTTGTCCCAAGTGCACCATCTATAAAGTCATTCTGCATATCAATGACGATCAGAATCCTTCTCATTTCAACCTCCTCTGCCTCAGAGATTATGCCTGTCACCTGACAGTTTTACTTTATTATATCCGATTCCGACGATTCCGGACAGATCAACCACACGAGATGATGAGCGGCCGCCTTCACAAAAAGCGGCGGAGAATCTTCCCCGCCGCAGATGTATTCAGGCTTTTCAGACTACCCGCATGAAATCTGTAATCCATACCTGAAGTAATCAGATGATATCATCAGATATTGTAAGTGTAATCTCGCATCGTTCTCCGCAGGAACTGAAGCGTTCTCTCCTGTTTTGGCGCAGAAAAAAACTGTTTCGCCGGAGCTTCCTCCACAACAACGCCCTTGTCCATAAACACAACCTTATCCGCCACTTCCTGCGCAAACTGCATTTCATGGGTGACAACGACCATCGTCATCCCATCCTCAGCAAGCTTCTTCATGACATCCAGAACTTCCCCTGTCAATTCCGGGTCAAGAGCGCTAGTTGGTTCATCAAACAGCACAACGACCGGATTGGTCGCAATTGCCCTTGCAATTGCAACCCGCTGCTGCTGTCCGCCTGAAAGCTGCGCCGGATAATAATCCGCCCGATTTAACATTCCAACCCTTGAAAGCATTTCCCTGGCGATCTTTTCCGCCTCACTTTTTGGAACCTTACGGGCAATCGAGAGCCCGCTCATCACATTCCCAAGCGCAGTCCGGTTCGCAAACAGGTTGAAAGACTGGAATACGAATCCCATGTGCATCCGAAGCTGATGGATCTCTCTTCGTCCAAGCTTCTCCATCTCATAATGGCTCCCGTCAAAAATCATTTCCCCGGAATCCGCTTTCTCCAGAAAGCTTGCACAGCGGAGCATCGTCGTCTTTCCCGATCCGGAAGATCCCAGGACTGCCACAACTTCGCCCCGGTCGACCTTGATGTCAATGCCCTTCAGAACCTGATTGGAACCAAAGGACTTGTATAGATTTTTTACTTCCAGCATCCTTCTTCTATCCCTTCCATCAGTCCGCCGCCGGGGCGCCGACCATTTTTTCCTCCGGAGTCTTCCACACCAACTTCTTCTCCAGCCACCCCTGAAGAGCTGTCAGAACGGTACAGAAAATCAGGTAGATCACCGCTGCCTCACAGTACAGTGCGAAGGGTTCAAACGTCCGTGCCGCAATCTGCTGTGCCGCTGCAAAGAGTTCTATGACCGTAATGCTCGAAGCGAGCGACGTATCCTTTACAAGTCCAATCAGAGAATTGAACAATGGTGGAAAAGCAATGGGGAACGCCTGCGGCAGTACCACATGGATCATAATCTGGGGGTACGTCATTCCGACCAAAGCTGCCGCCTCGCTCTGCCCTGCCGGAACTGCCTGGATCGCAGACCTCAGAACCTCCGCGTTATAAGCACCTAGGTTCATTCCAAATGCGATCACCGCTGCCGGAAATGCGTCGAGCATCACGCCCAGCCCTGGCAATCCGAAGAAAATGATAAACAGCTGCACAAGAAGAGGTGTCCCACGAAAAATCCAGATGTATATCTTTGCGATCTGGTTCAGAACAGGAACCTTCGCAACCTGTATCAATGCCAATGCCAGTGCAATGACAAATCCCACGGCAAAGGATGCCAATGTCAACGGGATTGTCATACGAAGACCCGGGATCAGAATTTTCGGAAAGGAATCAATCAGAATCTTGATCAAGCGATCACTCATACCAGTCTCCTGCTTCTCACAAATCAACCTTCAGGATGTCATTGACATAGTTGTTCGCAACCATCATGACACCCATGGCTGTGAGGACAACCATAATTTCTTCTGCCTTCTCCTCATCCACAGGTTCCCCGTCTTTCCCGCCATTCTTCAGAAACTCTTCCTTCAGCGCAAAGAACTCTTCATCCGTGATTTCCTTCGGCGCATGTCCGACCTTTTTCCCGAAATTCATCAGCATTTCCTGCCTGTGCGTCAGGTGGAAATGCTTCGGATCAATACCATGTTCCTCCCGGAGCAGCTTGCTGAAGTATGTTGTGCAGACCAGGCAGTCATTTGAGACCGATACTGCATATTCAAACAGGTCTCCGTCCAGCTTTCCAATCAGTTTCTGCAGATCATCATCAAGCGCATAGGAGGCTACCTCCACTGCGTTAAACGCATTCACATTGTGAAGAAGCGTCCTTTTTTCATTCGTAATCTTTCGTCCTTCCGCAATATGCTTCCAGATTGCAGCCTTCACTTCCGCCGGCGCTGTTTCCGGATCAATCTGTGATATTCTTCCCATCGTCATCGTCCTCTATATCTGTTCACACTGTTCGACTGTCCCACCAGTCGTCTTGCCTGCCGCTTATGTTGTCGGCTCTTTCTCTTATATTAAGGATTCTTACTCCGCCGCTGCCGAACCCTCTGTGCCTGCCTCCGAAACACCCTCTGTTTCGGCTTCTGTATCAGATCTGGAACCCGCCTTCTTTCCCCCGATTGAGTCATAGTCGATTACATCTGCGTCAAAATATTTCTCTGAAAGCTTTCCAAGCTCCCCGTCCTCTTTCAGTGTATTGAGTGCATCATTTATGGCTGCATTCAGATCTGTTCCCTTCTTTGTCGGGATTGCAAACTGGTCAACATCATCCTTGTTTCCATCAATTGTAAATGCGATTTTCAGGTCGGCGTCCGGATGCTCCTTCATATATGGACCGAACTGAACATCCTCCAGCAATGTAAAGTCTGCTCTTCCGCTGGTGATCAGATCAAAAGCCTGCTGCATGGTATCGATCGGAACAATCGTCGCTCCAAGTGCCTCCAGCTGATCTGCATATTCCGTTGTAATATTTTCAGCGACCTTCGTGCCTTTCAGGTCATCCAGGGACTTGATCGAGTTATTATCACCCTTTACAATGACGTGGCGATAAAGTGAGACATACGGATCGGTAAAGTCATACTTTTTCTTTCTTTCATCCGTCACTGACACTGCATTGATCACTGTGTCAATCCGGCCTGAATCAATGGAGGCCAGGAGAGAATCCCACTCTGACTCCACAAACTGTACCTTCAGTCCCAGCTTTTCGCCAATGGCCTTCGCCACCTCAACATCAAAACCTGTCAACTCTCCGCTTTCATCATGATAGGTGATCGGCGGGTATGTTCCCTCTACCCCAACTGTCAATACACCTTCTTTTACAGTGTCATATGCATATGCACTGCCGGATATAATCGCCGTCAAAGCAGCTGCTGCAGTCAGACCGATGAAAAACCTTTTTCCTCTCATGCTCATGTCAATTCCCTCCTCTTTCTTAATGTATACTTTGTTGGTATGTTTTATATGCTATTTGGATTTGACTGTATTCTATGCACAATATATGAGTATGTCAATATGTTTTATAATATATTCACGATGTCCATCTTAAAATACAAAGCGTGTCCATAAAAAACAGCTGCCGGAACCCCTGTGGAGTTCCGGCAGCTGTTCAGTCATAAGAATGCTGCTTCATTCTGTCAATCTGATGCCTGGTTCAGGAAATGACCATAACCAGGGTTCCCGCTGTAAGCAGAAGCATCCCGATGATCGACTTGGTATTGATCGTCTCATGCAGGAAGAGAAATGCCAGGATCAGCGTCAGTACGGTGCTCATCTTGTCAACCGGCACGACCTTCGAGGCTTCCCCGACCTGAAGCGCCCGGTAATAACAGAGCCATGAAGCACCGGTACAGAGCCCCGACAGAATCAGAAACAGCCAGCTTTTCTTTCCGATACTTGCAAGCCCGCTTTCCGCATGTGTCAGAAACACCATTCCCCACGCCATCGCCAGCACAACAAAGGTACGGATCGCCGTCGCCAGATTCGAGTTCACGCCCTCGATTCCAACCTTTGCCAGAATGGATGTCAGTGCCGCAAAAACCGCCGAGCCAATCGCAAACAACAGCCACATACTACTCCCTCCTTTTTTTTCATTCATCGTCAGCCAGCATGAACAGGCAGACTTCTGTTAATGCTATATCAACGGCAGACACTTTTCCTTAGAGCAGATTCACTGGTACTAAATTGTTATCTGCATTAATCGGAAATGGCTTTGCAGCCATGCAGATAATCCCTCCTGACCCGATTTCCTTTCCGCTTTTAGCGAGCAGCGAAAAAGCTCTGATTGCTTTGGGATCAGGAGAGGCCGCACGCTTGATCTCAAACGGATGCAGTTGTCCATCCATTTCCAGAACCAGGTCAATTTCTTTCTGATTTGTATCCCTGTAGAAATTCAGATTGACCTTCTTCTCACCGTAAGAAGAATTGCGAAGCATCTCAGAGACAACATAATTCTCGAGATAATGGCCGGATGCCGCGCCATTCAAAAGTGTATCCCGGCTAGTCCATGAAGACAGGAAAGCACATAAACCGGTATCGCAAAAGTACAGCTTCGGCGTTTTTATCATGCGCTTCAGCTCATTGTTATAGTAGGGTTCCAGAAGAAAGATAATACCCATCGTCTGAAGAACCTTTGCCCATTCCTTTGCTGTCGAACCAGACACCCCGGCAGCACTTCCCAGATCGTTATAATTGACAAGCTCTCCGGAAAATGCAGCGCAGGCTCTTAGGAATTTCCTAAATCCTTCTGTATCCAGAATTCCATTGTCATCCACTGCATCTCTCATGAGATAGGCATCAATGTAAGAATTCCAGTATTCTCTTCGAATTTCGGCATCCATTGATATCATATCAGGCATGCCGCCTTCCCATATGCGGGAATATACATCCAGGATGTTGTTATCCGGAAGAGCCTTCTTTCTCTGTAGAAGGGAAGAAAGACTGTAGCTGTCCGGAATGTCATCTGGCCTGCCTTCCAGCTCCTTTGCTGACAAGCTGTACATCTTCAGGATGCCGATCCTGCCTGCCAGCGAATCTCCTGCCTGCTTCATCAGCTTTTTACTCTGAGAGCCAGTCAGCCAGAAACGGCCTCTCTCCTCACTCTCATCACAGAGGATCTTGATCTGCTCAAACAGAGCTGGAGCCTTCTGGACTTCATCGATGAGGACAGGGGGCTGATACATCTGGAAAAACAACTTCGGGTCACGGTTTGCAAGCTCCCGAACATCGCCGTCATCCATGGACACATAGGTTCTGCCTGAGTCCTGTGCCAGATGCTTCAGCATCGTAGACTTTCCAACCTGCCTCGCCCCGGTCACCATAACCACTTTAAAGGCATGGCTCATCTTAAGGAACTTTCTTTCCAGAGAACGATGGATATATGTCATGGCTGCACCTCTTTTCAGTTTAATTTGAAGTCAGCTTCATATTAAACTCATTTTTATTCTCTGTCAAAACGCAGGAACTATTACTCTTTTAAAATACGGTGTCCACCACTCCAGATATCCCTCCCTGGTCGGGTGAATCGGATCCGCCATATACCGACTCCGCTGCCCGGCTGTGATATCATTGAAAATCGAATCATTCCACAGGTCGATCAGCGCAATGTCCCACTTGCGCCGGATCGTCTGCAATAGTCCGACCATGGCGGCGTACCGCGCACTGTCGTATCTGGGGCTTGTATAGAACGCCACCGGACACTTCCATGTTTTCCTGGCATACGCGATGATGTACTCGATGGCACCTGCAACCGTCAGCGTGTCAAAATCATCCATGTCATACGTGCGGCAAGCCTCTCCCAGCTCTTTCATCTGAGTGGCGTCATTTGTCGAAAGCTGACACACGAACAGATCCACCTTCATCTCCGGATTCAGCTTCCTCATCCTGCAGATATAGGAATCCGGAGCATCATCCACCAGCATTGTCCCCGAAACTGCCTCCTTCGTCACCCTGCAGCCCGTCTTCTCCGCCAGAAAGTCCACAAACGAAACCCCATTCGAAGCTGCTCCATAAGTCACAGAGCTGCCAAGGAACACGATATGCTTTCCACTCAGGGGACTATCACTTCTCACCGATTTTTTCAAAACTGTCATGATATCTGATCTTTCAGAATAATTCGGGATGATTCTCCAGTGAACTTTTTCGTACCGGCTCATACTGGAACCCACAGATATTCTCTGTCAATGCGAACCTTCATACGAATTCACTTCTCCTCTTCTGTCAGTATTTCACAATCCTTTACACAGATTCCGCCATCTGCCGCAAACAGTCCAAGTTTGCGGTTCTTCCAATTGTACATCCGGAATCCGAACGCGACATCCCGATCAATGTATAAGACTGCCAGACTTCCCTGTATATAAAGTTCAAGCTGATAAGTTTTCCCCGGGGTCATGCGGAAGGACCGTTCCATCTCAACCGCATAAGGGAACATCTGGCCTCCCTGTTCATACATCCGGAGCCCAGAACGGAATTCGATCCGTGAAAAATCCGGTTCAAACATCAGATAATAACCAAAGTCAAACCGTTCGTCCACCTGCAGCGCCAGGCCGAAGGACCGCGGCGTCCCCTCATAACGAATTGAAGCTCTGATACAGCATTGTTCCGGAATCTGAAGAGAACCGATTGCGGCGGAATAGCCTTCCTGTGCATAGCATGATGCCTTTCCCGCCTCCATCGTCCATTGCCCTGTCAGCGGTGTGAATGAATCCGTTTTTTTTGCCGTAAATGCCTCTGCCACGCTTTCGACAGGCCTGGTTCCAAGGCTTCCGTCTTCATGCTGCACAAGCTGATGCGTCACGATGGATCCTCCCCAGTTCCAGCTCTTATAATCCGCTCCAAAATCAGTTCCCGGATCGAACCCCCATCCATTTTCACCCCTTGTCGGATTCCAGCCGAAAATATAGCGGTTCTTTCCATCTGTCCCGGTCTTAGCCGCATAGAAAGCCCTTCCGTCAAAGGTATCTCTTTCTGGCCTGATCCACGGTCCGGAAAGGCTGCGGCTCATCCGGTAATAGGTTGCAAATCCGTCCGTATAACTGGAAAATACCAGGTAATACCAGTCCCCCATGCAGAATAGATCCGGACATTCGTAAGCTCCCTGGTGCATATGCGGAGAATACAGCGGCTTCTGATAAGTCCAGTGTGAAAGGTCTTTTGATTTGCAGAGTGCAACGCATCCATTGCGCTCTGTCTTTCCGTTTTCTCTTGCTGCAAGAAGCATCCACCAGCAGGAATCCTCTTCATTCCAGAAAACAAACGGGTCTCTCCAGTCGCTCATGCGGTATATTGTTCCATCCGGCCCGAACTTTTCCTCCGGGATATCTTTCCAGTGTACCAGGTCGACGCTGGTTGCATGGCGTGCCCACTGAGCAGCCGGATCTCGGTCAAACGTACAATAGAACATATGGTACAGGCCATCTACGCAGATTACGGACCCTGTCCCTCCCTGGATTTTGGTCGGTGTTTCCACATATGTGCGGAGATCCTCCGTCACAATCCGGTACCACCCATGGAAAGCCAGATCTTTTGGCGCATCCGGGTTCCAGTTTTTCAGATAGTAATTCTCGAACCGCTTTGTTTTCTCGTTATAGAATGGGATGACATCCCCGGTCTTGGCATATTCTGGTGTGTAAAATAATTGTCTCATGTGCTCTGCCTTCATTCTGTATGCTCTCTGTTGATCCCTGATGACAACCTGCTCCGTGTAAATACCTCTGAACGATAGAAAGGCTCCGAAGAACATCCAGGTCATTTCTGACATTGCATTCTCCGAAGCCTTGAAATTCTACTGTCTGTCTTATGAGTCTGTATTCATTCGAGCACTCATTCTATCATAGTTCATTCTCAAAAGCATCCATTTTTCAACTTATGGCGTCAGTGTCGTGTTTTCGTGTCGTGTTTTCGTGTCGTGTTTTCCGCCATGTCTTTCTTCTCATTCTTGATTTACCAGTGAATCAGGAAAGTCAATACCGCGCGGAGTACAATGATAGCCCCGAGTATGCCAAGCTCAGACCATTCGCGGACGGCTACCGTACGGAGAACCTCGCCGCCCATCTTGAATTCCTAGGCAAGCGCTATGCCCTGCGCGAGGTCGAGACGGATGTTCTTGCGGTCACGTCGTACCCATCGAATGACGCCAGGACGGCGGAAGTTACCAGAACGGCAATGCCAAAGAACTCGAGAAGGCTCGTGCACACCTCAACAATGTTGTACATATACGTTTCGAGTTCAGTAAGGAATATTTCCATGACCGTTTTCTCCTGAAAGGAACCTGTCCGTCGATTTCATCGTGCAAAGTGATTGTAGCATATTCGACGCCTCCTTCGTCACCTTGCAGACCGTCTTTTCCGCCAGAAAGAACACAAACATCGGAAAATTCCTCTTCCTGCCGGTCCTGCAAAGAAGATCTGCCAGCAAAGCGCCATAGGGAAATTCAACGCTGCTGTCTGAAGCCAGACCCCAACAAGTCCTGCCTCCTGGTAATCCTTGAAGAGAAGCGTTGCTACAAAACTCATGGCCGGGCACATCAGGCAGACCGTCAGCGAGCAGCGTATCAGAAGGATCATGATGAACGGCATCCCGTCTGTCATCACACGCTGTGTCAGCGCCATGACGGGCCGTTCCATCACAAACAGCTCCAGGACAATAGCCACCGGCCACATGATACGAAGTTCACCGAATGCCATCCGGAAAACGGCATCCTGCATTCCGCCAATATTGAGCGCAATGTTGTAGCAGATCATCGCATAGACCATCAGAAAGGCCATAATAACTGTAAACACAAAGTTTTCAAGCTTATTTTCAGGCATAAAAAACACTCCTTCCGGTGTTGTGAGGACGTGTTGTTCGTTATCACCAGAAGAAGTGTACGTTTCCAATTATACCGTATGAAAGTTGAACTCGGTTATGATACCATGTTATGGTTTCGGGTGCAAATCTCTTTCGAAAAATGTTATCTGCGTCATACATTTCAAAAGAAATAGGTGAATTGCTGGCAAAGTCATATAAAGATTGCATAGGAAAAGGTGTCAAAGTTACAGCCGAGATGGCACAGGCAGTGCTGAAACCGGCGCTGCATAATAACAGCAGATGCAGCACGAAAAACGCAGGAGAGCCTTAATAAACAGACAAATCTTAACATGAAAGCAGTCATCCCGGAGCGCTGCGAGGATAGGATTAATGGGATGTGCAGCAGAGCGGTTGAAGATTATCGGACTGACTATGACCAGACGATGCGTATACTAACATCAAACACGGTTAATTACTCGATGTCTGTTCTCGATAATTCGGTGAAGGCAAACGCAGATTATGGATTATCAGTTTAAGGCCTGGATGATACCGAAGATAAAGCGCATTATGCACGGATTCAAGCCGTATAAGTGGTGCCAGGCGCTCGCTGAGACGTACGAATATCCGGATAGTCCGGACGATGTATACCGGAGGCATCAAAACTGTTATTGGGATGCTATAAACAGCCAAGAATACAGAAAAAATTTGAAATTGAGGGGATTAATCAAGAAGCGCAACAAACGCTATACAATAAATCAAAAGACATTTTAAAGCATAGGGACGGCACTGATTATGAAGACCTGTATTTGATAGGCTCGCACAGTGGTAAAGTGGTTGGGAGCCAGACAAAAACTGAATATGCTGCAGTAAATGAATTTGATAAGCATTATGGAGTTGTTTATAATGATGATGTTAAACGAGCAATAAAAAATAACTATTCTGGACCGTTGAATGCCTTACATAATCATCCGACGGGTACTCCACCGATTGGTTCGGATTTTAACAGCTTTCTTGATCACAATTATCGTTATGGCGTTATTAATGGAAATGACGGATCGGTTTATTTATATTCTACAAGTGAAACGGAAAATTGGGCTATTTGTTTGATATGGAAGTCGGTAAAAATAAAAGATCTGGATGTACCGAGATTGAGATATATGAAAAAGCATTACAGGATTTAAAATAGGCGTTCGCATCTGACTGGAGAAAGTTATGAACCAGCTTGAACAAAATAAGGCATTTGCAGAAGGCAAAACAGCTGCATACTACGACGGCATACAAAAAGAAATTGAAGAGATGCCGCTGGAGCAGCTGCTTTCTGAAATAGAAAAAGAGAAGAAACAGATAAGAATGGCAAAAGCAAAAAGAAGTAACAAAGAGCAAAAGTAAGAGCACCCGCCGAAGCGTGTGCTTTTTTAGGTATAACGAAATGATTATTTCTCTAAAGCAATACCAGATAGAAGTACTGAGAAGAGAAGGAATTTCTTTTGATCCCAAGAAAGATTATCTGGAAGATGAATTTGATAAATTGCTTGATGAAATCGCCGATGCCGAGACCGGATATGCAAACAGTGATGACCTGGAGAATGCGGATGTATTCGCTGACATGAGAGTATGCAAAAATTTCTGTAAATAGGATTTCCTGTGATAAGATTTATGCCTGACAGACCAGTGAAGTGCAGCTCTCAGGCTGTCAG
>OCTW013391687.1_pt1 | contig 41417 bp, 26 predicted proteins | sample 1539671 | NCBI WGS metagenome assembly OCTW01 (sample SAMN02144230, study PRJEB22623) | gut metagenome | biome: sheep rumen | host: Ovis aries | place: New Zealand
GGTCCTGGTCATCGACCGCCGCGACCACATCGCCGGCAACATCTACACCGAGGACGTCGAGGGCATCCAGGTCCACCGCTACGGCGCGCATATCTTCCACACCTCCATGAAGGACGTCTGGGACTACGTCAACCGCTTCGCCGAGTTCAACAACTACGTTAACTCGCCGGTCGCCAACTTCCACGGCAACATGTACAACATGCCCTTTAACATGAACACCTTCGCCAAGATGTGGCCGGGCGTCGTTACGCCGGCGGACGCCAAGGCCAAGATCGCCGAGCAGGTGGCCGCCGAGAACATCGGCGAGCCGCAGAATCTTGAGGAGCAGGCGCTGTCGCTCGTCGGCCGCGACATCTTCGAGACGCTCGTGAAGGGCTACACCGAGAAGCAGTGGGGCCGTGATTGCCGCGACCTGCCCGCGAGCATCATCAAGCGCCTCCCCTGCCGCTTTACCTACGACAACAACTACTTCAACGACCGCTACCAGGGCATCCCCATGGGCGGCTACACCAAGATGGTCGCCAACATGCTTGATGGCGTCGAGGTGCGCTGCGGCGTGGAGTACAAGGAGCTGATCGCCGCCGAGCCCGATATCGCCGCCAAGACGATCTACTGCGGCCCCATCGACGCGTTCTACGACTTTAAGCTGGGCACGCTCGAGTACCGCAGCCTGCGCTTCGAGACCGAGACGCTCGACGAGCAGGACCACCAGGGCGTGGCCGTGGTCAACTATACCGAGCGCGAGATTCCCTACACCCGCATCATCGAACACAAGCACTTCGAGTTCGGCGCGCAGGACAAGACCGTCATCACGCGCGAGTACCCGGCCGACTGGAAGCCCGGCGACGAGCCCTACTACCCCATCAACGACGCCAAAAACGAGGCCCTCTACAAGCAGTACGAGGAACTAGCAGCGCAGGAGGGCGACGTGATCTTTGCCGGTCGCCTGGGCGGCTACAAGTACTACGACATGGACAAGGCCATCGCCGCCGCCTTCGAGCTCGTCCGCAACGAGCTGGGCGTGGAGCCGACGGAGGCGTAAACAAGGCGGCCATAAACACACAAGCAGGAAGCCCGGCACAGTTCATTACTGTGCCGGGCCTATTTATAGAGCGATCGAAACACACCATTTCCATTTGAGAAAATAGGCTGCAAGTCATCCCCATGTCTTGCAGCGTATGTTTAAACAATAGCACGGCAGACACATGTGTCCCCTCTGGTTTTCAGCCCTTTAAAACCAATGCAAAAATGTATCTACTATACTTCTAACGACAACAACCAAACTCTGGAGATCAACGTGAACTCAAAGAAAATCGCCGTTATCATCCCTTGCTACAACGAAGCAGTAACCATTGCAAAGGTAGTAGATGATTTTCACCGCGAACTGCCCGAAGCAACTGTCTATGTATATGACAACAACTCTAGCGACGGCACCGCCCAAATTGCACGCGAGCATGGGGCGACCGTTAAGTTCGAGCCCCGTCAGGGCAAGGGCAACGTTTGCCGTCAAATGTTCCGTGATATCGAAGCGGATTGTTATCTCATGGTCGATGGAGACGACACCTATCCAGCGGAGTCAGCCCGCGCTCTGTGCGAACCAATCCTTGCAGGCGAAGCCGATATGACCGTTGGCGACCGCCTTTCCAACGGTACATACGCCGAAGAGAACAAGCGCGCCTTCCACGGCTTTGGCAATAACCTGGTTCGCAGCATAATTAAATGGATTTATGGCTACAGCTTTGATGACGTCATGACTGGCTACCGTGCCATGAGCAGGCCATTTGTCAAGACATTCCCCGTACTCTCTGAAGGCTTTCAGATTGAGACAGAGCTATCCATCCATGCCGTAGACCGTCGCTGGCGCATTAAAGATGTACCCATCGAGTATCGAGACCGTCCAGCCGGTTCGGAGTCCAAGCTCAATACCGTAAGCGACGGCATTCGAGTGATTGCGATGATTGGTACTCTCTTTAAGGACTACCGTCCGCTTAAGTTCTTCTCGCTTGTTGCCCTCATCTTTGCGGCTATCGGTCTTGTCCTGGGCATCCCAATCGTTGCGGAGTACTTTGCTACCGGACTTGTTCCGCGCTTCCCCACCGCCATACTCGCCGCGGCGTTCATGTTCCTGTGCGGACTCTCGCTCGCTACCGGTTTTATCCTGGACTCCGTCGCCAAGGTGGAGCGTAAGCAGTGGGAATTGAGGGTGTACGAAGAAATAAAGAACCAAGAACCGCGATTAAGGTAAATCACATTTGAGAAAGATGGCCCAAAAGGTGCACAGAACTATGCTCTGCGAGAAGTCATGAGCGCACGAGCGTACCCGGCTTTTATAAAAATGGCCGGGTACATGCCCCGGCCAGCTGTTTCTCTGGTGCTCCATGGCGGATTCGAACCGTCGACCTTGGGATTAGAAGTCCCCTGCTCTATCCAACTGAGCTAATGGAGCAAATACGCAAACTTAAGCACGCATAAAGTCTGGTACGACCGAAATTATAGCCTACTTAGTCATGTCGTTACTCAAATTGTTCGCGATAGGCTTTACAGACTTCATCAACAGGACCATCAAGGCGTAAGTCACCCTTTTCAATCCAAATAGCGCGCTCGCATATGCGCTCTACCTGGTCCATGGAATGAGAAACAAACAGAACAGTAACGTCACCAGAATTGATGAGTTTTTGAATCCGTCGCTCGCATTTTTCCTGGAAAAAGACGTCGCCAACAGATAGGGTCTCATCGACAATCAAAATATCAGGCTCAGTAATAGTTGCGATCGCAAACGCAATGCGCGCAACCATGCCGGAAGAAAAGTTCTTTAACGGCATATCAACAAAATCTGAAAGCTCAGCAAAGTCAATAATCTCATCGAAAGAAGAGTCGATAAACTCTTTTGTATAACCAAGCAAAGCACCGTTTAAGTAGATATTCTCACGAGCGGTTAACTCGGGATCGAAACCAGCGCCAAGCTCGATTAACGGTGCGATATTGCCATGTACAACAACCTGGCCCTCAGAAGGCTCAAGCACGCCAGCAATAACCTTGAGCATCGTAGACTTACCGGAGCCATTAGTTCCGACAAGGCCAACAACCTCGCCTCGGTGGATATCGAATGAAACGTTCTTTAACGCCTTAAACTCTTCAAAAAATAATTCATGGCGAGCCATCTTAATAAAATACTCTTTGAGATTCGTTAGAGACTCGGAAGCCATATTGAAAATCATCGTGACATCTTTAACCTCAATGGATAGCGGCTCGTGATCGCGATTGGAGCTAGAAGAAGACATTTATCGTCCTTAAATATAGAGGATGAACTTGTGTTCATTCTTATGGAAAATATAGTAGCCCAAAGCAAGGGAGACGACGGCCCAAGCAACACAAAGGCCGAATTCAAGGCCCGTCGGCAGAGTGTGGTAAATGAAGATCTCTCTCATAAACTGAAGATAGTTGTACATAGGATTACCGTACATGATCAACTGAATCCAATGAGGCATTCTCGTAATAAAGTCTGGCGTCCAAAAAATAGGAGTGAAATAAGTCCAGGCAGTAATCACAACGGTCCATAGGTGCATAAAATCACGGAAGAATACCGTAGCTGCCGATAGCGCAAGACCGATACCCATGCAGAAACACATCAAAAGAAGCAGGCAAAGGGGAAGAAGTAAAAGATGCCACGTTGGAACAACTCTAAACCAAAGCATGACAATCGCAACAGCAACGAGCGAAAAACCAAAATTGACAAGAGAGAACAGTACTTTTTGGACAGGAAACACCCAACGGTGGACCTTAACTTTTTTGAGAAGAGAGGATGCCCAGATAATGGACATCAATGCTTGATTTGTCGAATCAGACATAACCGAAAATGTGACATTACCAACAATTAGATACAAAGGATATAGCTCTGGAGTAATTGAGCCGTTTCGTCCCTGAGCGAAAATGGTTGAAAACACTATAGCCATGACAACCATCATCAACAGCGGGTTCAAAACAGACCAAGCAACGCCCAGAACACTCCGTCGATACTTCTTCTTAAAATCCCTCGTGACGAGCTGTTTCAAGATAAAGATATCTTTCTCTTTATCATTTTTTGCATAAACACAAGGCTTTACAATGTTCTCCCTAGATTTAAAAATAATACTCACCTATCAACCTCTCGGATTGGAAAATTAAATTTCTAGTATAGAAATAGCTAGGCCATATTGAGATAGCGCTCCCAAAATTCCGTTGAAGTCATATAGGGAAAAGCGTCTTTCCAAGCTTTTTCAACTACACGATATTCACGATTAAAGCGAGCAAACAGTCTCTTCTCTCGTTCCCTAATCAAACGAAAGCGAGATCGGTCAATTCTTCTCAAGGAAGCAACATCACGGGTCGCATTTAATACAACCACATTCGTGCACAATGCTGATGAGCCTTCAAGTGTCATCGTTCCATATTTAACAATGTAACGCGGCTTCTTAGAAAGCAAGCAGCTCGGCAAATAGTGCTTATCGTAGGGAATGGACCTGATTAAACTTTTAAGAATATTTCTCTTAACGTAGTAAACTCGACGCGAAAGAACATCATCATCAACACCGGCATCTGATAATAAATCTAAATTCAGACGGTCAATTGGCTGAAAAAGCTCATTTCGGCTCCCGTTTGCCTTCATCAGCATGGCCCCATCAACCTGCTTGAGGAAATCCGGCCCTTTAAGATAGTCCTCTACTCCATCAAGCGTTAATTCCGCCGCGGAATAGTCCATATCCCTAAGGCTCTGACGAATAGACCGATGAATGCGCCTTATAAACATCCGCGGCGAAACACAGTCGTCAACGGCATTCATAATAAGGAAATTACGATAAAACTGATAGCAATCTACCGAAGGCCTAAAGCGTCCTTCAAAGCTTTCATGCCACACGCATATTCCGCCCATGGTCATATAAATAGGGCTATTACGGATACCAAACTCAACATCATCGCATCGAATAAAAAACGGAAGCGGTAGACCATTTTCTTTAATAGCCTTTACCGGAAAGGCGCTAAACCACCAGCCACCATAAGTGTGCGGGAAATCAATAGGCGCAGTCTCATTAGCAAGAACATCTTTCGCTAACCTAAGATCGTAGTCGGGCTTGCTTTTGCACAAAACACCCGATTTAGACACAGTTGCAACATCTTCAAATTGTCGATACGGCTGACCCAGAGACAACATTGCTCCATTAACAAAAGCGTCTCTGTATTCATCAGTCGCAAGAGAGAGCAGAACGAAAAGCCTATAAAAACTCTCAGGCATTACAGATACATCATCATCCATCAAAATGAAATGCGTGAACGACGAATCTGATCGCAGGGCTTCTAGCATTCCGCGCGTAAAACCACCTGAGCCACCAACGTTAGCATTCGGAATTACTGTTACGGAATTGCTATTAAGAACTTCAGTATCGAGCGTTCGACCGTTGTCAACAACGAACATGTGAAATGAATCGGAAGCGCAGCCGAACTCAGAGTGAACAAAAGACTGAAACTTACGGATGTTGTCAGTTATATATTTTTCTTTTTTAAATGTAGTAGAACAAAGTGCAATTTTTATATCGCGAATCGACCTATCCCAAGCGTATACAGTGTAATCACCCGAGAACAACTCGATCACAGAGCCGTAATCTGGCTCAATCTTGAACCCGATAAAATCAAAATCATCAGAGTCGAATTCACAAGTAATTAGCTCAGGCGTGCTTTGGGCAAAATGGATTTCTGAGATAGTGTATGGTCCAGACTCTCCACTCTTTAAGCCCTCGAGCGTCAGAATGCCAGATCCGGTCATGCGCAGCGAGAGACGAAAATGAGAGAGGGCACAGTATCGACGCCATTTACAAGCGGGCAGACCATTGAAATATGTGCAGAAATCCGCATATCCCTCAGTTACAACAATCCCTCTCTCATTACACACTAAATTGTCAGAAGAAGCGCGAAAGAAAAGCTCTCGACAATTTTCTTGCCCCTCCCCAACAGGAAAAAGAATATTGGCAAGTTTAACGTTTGTGTTTTCTTTCATCGACATTCTTTCAAACAGTTCTTATTTCATATGGCGAAGGCACTTATTACCAAGAGCGCTTTCCGTCCACTCGCTTTCTATCTTTTCACGACGTTTTGTGCCAGCCGGAAAAGCAAAGGACAGAGCCGATCCGACAACGTCAGCAGCAGACGCCCTCTGGCTCATCCCCAACGAATTAAGCAACTTCGAAATGAAGCTCTTACTCTGCAGCTCGTCAAATATCTGGCGCTTCATTACATTTGAAAGCATGCTCTCATAGAAAAATGAACCTCGGGCATTGCGCCAAAAACGAGATATCCATTCGTCAACCTGCGGATCATCAAAAGCAATCGGATCATACTGGACTATTTTCGGATCGCCGACGGCATTGTATTCATTGAAAACTGAAAGCGGGGCAAACTTGATTCTATTCGCCCTAAAGCCATCGGACTTCGACTGATAGCACCATTCAAATCCGAGGTTGAAAACCTTACCCTCATAAACGGAATTCAGATACTCACAAGAGCGAGTAACGAATCTATCGTTAATTCCAAGATCCTTAATGCGGTCCAAGTGCGCGCTCGTCCTCATGCCCTTAAGATCCATAACGGCAACAGAACTATCGAAGAACGAGTACGGATCAGACATGCCCAAAACATCACGACAACGGCGATAGAGATAATCTCCACTCTTGTTGACGCGTGAAAGATCGATGACACTGGGGGCAGCGGCAATAACACAATCCGCCGGAAGAGAAATATCCCAGAGCTCGTCAACTGCGTAATTGAATAGCACGTGCCATTCGACAGATATTACTTTGTCGAATTTTGGCAGCAACCATGGCAGAATGGCTTCAGGGTCAATTGAAACCTTCCTTGTGTCATCAAGATACTTTCTCTTTGCGTACCCCACTCGATCAAATAGTCCAGCATCGATGCGAGATACGTCAATAAACCTAATTGAAACGTTTCCACATTCGCCACATTCAGCCTTCAACTGTTTTAGCAAGATAGGACTAGCCTGTCGATGAAGCAGAATTACATCATATTTAGTTTGTCGGTTACAAGTAGCGAGGAATGACCGAAGCGTTACGTCAATAAACGTTTGATCATAACCATAGTCAACCGAGTTGATAACGACAGGAATCGAATCGGGAACCGGTTCAAGCACGAAAGTGGAAACAGGATCAGTTTCATTAAAGTAAACAAGCGGGACATGCTTCACTCGCTTGCCGTTCTTCTCGAGATGATAGATGAACACACTGTACAAAATCTCAGCCATGAATCCAAAAATTCGAGTTCGAATTTGATCATAGTGCGACAAATCGGTTTCGCGCTCCAAGCGATCGAGAACCGAGAACTCGAATTCGCACATCTCATCGAACAGCTCGCGCTTCATTACAAAGCAATTAAAGCCAAGAAACTTCTTACCATTCATATACTCATGAAGATCATGGGAGTACTGAGGGTACATTTCATCAACAAGATCAAATAGGCGATTTAAATCGTTAACGTTAATAAGGTCACGATCATGTTTCGCCCAATGCAGATATGCGGTTTTTTGCTTTCCATACGGAGTAAATAACTTTGATACGTCCTCAAGCTCACCAACAACACAGTCATAAGACTCGATAACGCTATGCATCAAAGCTTGGTCTTCGAGACCAAAGCGTTTCTTGTTATAGTCATCCAAAAAACCAGCTTCGATTTGGTTTCTTTCGTTGTATTTAAACTGTCCCTCCGGGAAAGTTAAAAACCTCCTGTAATGGCATAGCCCCAAGTAATCCGCATCCAAATTTTTCCAAGCCCAATATTGAGCGGTTAGTTCACAATAGGACTGATTTTTGCGCGATATATTATCGCCTTCGTCATCGTGACGCATGCCATCTAGACGCTTTTTAGCGATAGCAGATCCAACCTGAACGGGACAATAAATATCATTATGAGGAAGCTCAGAGGGCTTATGGCAAGCTACAGCAATCTTGATTTCTGCCATACCTACTCCTTTAAATATCAAGGGAATTTTGTCTTATTCTATCCTAAACAAACGCATGTCTTCCCTACTCAAGACAAGTTCAAAACCGGGCGTATTCTCATTAATATCCAAAATACCCGCCCAAGCCTTGCGACGATGGTATGCGTACGGAACGATGGACCCATTGGGAGAGTTACAATCAAGGATAAGAACATATCGTGCCTTAAGAGCTGAAACCATGTCGCGCACAGAAGCATCCGTCGAAATGTCGCTAAGGTGAAGCCGAATCGGCTCGGTCTTTTGAAATTGACCCTGTTTTGCAGATATGTTCTTATAAACGACATTCATTCCTGTGGCCCCATACAACATTCCGCTGCCATCAAAAGGAACATTAATGACCACATCGTTTTTTACAATCTTTTGGCATTCTTCGATGAAATCCCACTCAGCAAAGTCAATACCTTCGACATTATTCTTCGCATACGTCCGCTCAACTCCACTTTTAATGGATCCAAACGGCGTATCAAACCATGATCCATCTGGGAGCTGAATGCTTGGGTGAATTAGAATAGCCACAAAAATCAGGGAAGCCACCGCAGGAATCACTCGGAGGAATCGCCCGCTGCAGAGAACGTCCGCGGAATTAAGCAAATTGAAGATTGAGACAAATGAAAGGCACAGCAACGGGACAGACGCCATGGCCGCCATTGCACCCATACGATAAAAATCGTTATACCAAAACCCGCTAAATAAACTTTGGAACGGAAAGCCCTTGGTGTAGGACGCTATGAACAAAAAGCTAACAAATAGATAAAGAAACGCCACTGGCCTAAATCGGTCAGATTTAAATGCTATATACAGGCCGCTAATCACAAATGGAGCCAATAGAAATTGACATGGAAACATCCTACCGCATTTCAAAAGAATGGAAGCAATTAAAGCCTGGATGATCGAAGCGTCGTTTGGCCAATCGAACGTAACCACGCTACGCATAAAAGGCACTCGGTAGGCAAAAACCCAAATGACGGAAATAACGATAAAAACGCAGGCGAGCAACAACCAATTATAATGCTTTAAAATGCCTGAATTTGAACGCAAGTCCTCCACACGGCGAACTATCAGCGGAACACAGAAGATCCCGCCAGTAAATAAGGCATTTGGCTGCGCGACAACAAGAGATGCCGCACATAATATAACCGATAAAATCCTGCATAAAAACGGGACAGAGGTACGCGGGAACAAAAGTTCCCAAAATGTGAATACAAAAACAGGAACAAGCGCAAAACCGAGTAAATTGGAATCCAACTGGCCCCAAACTAGAAAAGCCCACGGAAATCCAATGTTTAAAAGACAAGCAAAAGCACCAGCCTTAAGCTCAAGTGATTTTTGATCAAAAACCCGCGACAACAGCATGCGAGAAGCAAGGGGATAGATTACAGAACACGTCAATGCGATCATGATATTTGCAGCCATGGTGACCGAACAGCCAGGGAGAGCGGTAAGCGCTGCTGAAAAGACATGAAATGACGCGGGGTAAAATCCAGCTGAGGTAATTGAAGCGGGATTCTCACCAACATGAAGCGTGCTATAGGTTCCGGACTCAACAAATGCACGTATATTGTTTAAGTGGGGGCCCGCATCAGCTGTCGTTGAAAAGGATTTCGGTCCAGAAATTGGAAGCAGAAACATAAAAACAATAAAAGCAGTACCGATAAAAAGGTACCAAAACAGAGATTTGTTATTTTCCCGGCGAATTGAAACGTATAGGCATCGAACACGAGACATGAGACCACCGTTAAGCATACACAGAATTAAGGCAACGGCGGTGGACACAATAATCGAAAAAGCCATAAACGCGACCGGATACAGCTTAAAATTAATTTCAGATAGCACAACACCACAAACCGCAAATAGCAACAATGTGGCTGCTGGCGCAAAGCATATCGCACGATCAACAGACCTACAAATTGGATATACGCAGAGAAACCCGGGGACGATCAGCACAAGAAACGCAAGTGCGTAGTTAATTGAAAATACGAACCAATCAATCATATAAAAACAGCCCATCCCAAGAATTAGTTCGCAGTAATTCTTCCCCAACGAACGTATATAAACTCATAACTTCGAAATTATAAAAAACGATGGTACAACGGTCGAGACGCATGACAAACAGCATATGATGTGGACAAGTGTATTCCACTGGATTTGGAGGAGATCTCGTGCCAGCCGTGTCGATTGCGGCAATGCCACAAGATGCCGATTCATTCCCAGCGCGCAGGCCCACCTCACGCGAGCGACTTTGCAACAAGCCCCTAAATGACAGCCGTGATCAACTGAAATAAACGCACTTAGACACTAAAATACGACGTCAGTGAAAATCAAGCATGGCGCAATTAGTCTCAAAACAATCCGTTGGCAACGCTATCGGCCTTGAAGTTTTAAACAAAAGCGCTTATTTACGCAAAGCCAATTCCTGCACAAGAGCTTCCATTTTCTTTCGAAGCATTGCAATTTTTGTTGTAGAAGCAAAATCCCTCATAACCAAAACGGCAATAACGTAAACATATACGAAATTTGCTGATGACTGAAAGCCAAGAAGACGAGAAAAATACAATGCGATTTCTGGGAAAAGCGCCATCAGCACAAAGCTGAAAGAGAAAAAGAGCCAGAAAATGGAATCCATCACTTCAATCTGGGTCTTTTTCAATCTACGAATAATAAAATAAAGCACCAGGAGCGCAGATACTGCCAAGACTATTCGCAAGGAAGTTGTCATCAAATCACCTAAACCACTGAACGAAAAGGATGGAAATGCACACGCGAATCATATAAGCAGCAGAGCGTTTTAAAGTTAGATAGCTCTCTCCTGCTTGCCGCTCACGCATCGAAACTTGGACCTCTTCAACCTTTGCACCTTTACGAATAAGAAATGCAATCGTTTCTGGCTCAGGATTGAGTGAGAGGTCGCGAGCAAACAGCTCGATCATCCGACGGTTGTACATGCGCAGCCCGCTGGTGGGGTCACTTACGCGTTTTCCGGTTGTCAGCTTGATGATAAAAGTAATGATTCGAGCGCCGAACATACGAGCAGAATGCTCTTTTTTAAACTGAACAAAGCGAGAGCCAATAACAACGTCGGCATCCGATTCGTCCACCATAAAACGCATAGACTCCAAAACCTCAGGCATATGCTGACCGTCAGCATCAAATTGAACGGCATAACGGTAGCCGTTGCGATCAGCATACTTCATGCCAGTTTGGAAGCCCACAGTAAGACCGCTATTGACAGGTAAATCAAGCATGGGATAAGAATTTCTACGGCAAATATCCCCCGTGCCATCAGTTGAACCGTCATTCACCACAATGAAATCGACATCTGGAGCGACACGTTTAAGCTCCTCGACCGTAGACTCGAGGCACTCTTCTTCGTTATAGGCGGGAATAATAGCAAGTACTTTATTTGACATGACCCTACAATCGGATAAGTGCTTTGACAACTCGAACAAATAAATAGGATAGCATCCGAAACAAAGATTCAGAACCTACAGCCACAAACAGCGTAAAGACCTCTTTACGCATCCATTACCGCACTATCTATAAACACTCAACGCAGCTCCAAAGCAAACACCCCTTAGGCCGGATTAACGCCAGGCAGTTACTCACCTAAAGGAAAATTGCTCGAATAGATAACAGCCTACTCAATAGACTTAATTGCTACGACACGAGCCATATTAAACAGATTCCTGCAATAAGAACTCGAAATGAACGGGATACGGATCAACTGGACCAGGCCGGACAAAACCCTGCCGGCATGAATCGTTTGCATGGCATCGTTAAACCAAGTATTTGCCTTTAGATACTTAGAGGCGATACGACCGTTTCGCTGAGAAGAAACGCTAACGACGATATCTCTTACTTCTAAAATACGTTCCTTCTTATAGGCCGAACTTAATATACGGGAAACGATGTACTGATCATAAAGATTATTACGGGAAATGCTGTTTTTCGACATCCGATAACGAATAAGAGGCTCTGGAACATTTCCAATAGAAAAACCCTCCAGTTCGGCTCTGAGCAACAGGTCGTAGTCCTCCGCAAGAGGAACTTCACGATACCCGAGCTCAAATACAGCCCTTTTGCCAAACCAAGACGGATGAGGAACACAATTTCTAATTTTAAGCGCACGCTTCACGGATTCACTTTTGACGGGAATAGAGTCAACAAGATATAAGACCCCTCCGTTTTCGTCGATCGCATTGAGGTATGAGCCAACTAAATCAAGACCATTCTCTTCAAGATACGATAGCTGACGCTCTATACGTTGCCCCTCGGATATATCGTCGGAATCCATACGGCAAATATAATCACCTCGCGACGCCTCAAAACCCCTTGCAAGCGCCGCAGGAAGACCAAGGTTACACTCATTCTTTACCAAGCAAATCCTTTTATCGCGATTCGCGCAATCCTTCGCTATCTGATAAAGAGCGGTGTTATCGGGATCATCGAAGACAATGACGACCTCGATTCGGGAATACGTCTGTTCTAGAATAGAGTTTAATGCCTCGGAAAACTCCTTGGCAGTTTCTCTATAACATGGCATCAACACAGACACCAAAGGTGAGTTAGTCAACCGAAAACCTCCACCGCAGCACGGGAGCAAACAATAATGAGCACTAATAATAGTTTAATAGTCCTTCACGTTGCTTTTGTTACAAATGACTTCGCGTCCGGCGTATCCACCGTCGTTCCTCAATACCTCAACGCTCAGGCAAATCACAAAGACACAAAGGTTGCATTACTTAATCTCGCGCCCGATGAACTAAAAGGAGTTAATTTCGAAGTATTCTCTCAAACCGCCTTGAATGAATTGCCCAACCCTTTCTGCAATCCTTCGATAGTTGTCTTTCACGAAGTATATAGAAGCAAATATCCTGCGCTGGCAGCCAGCTTAAACAAACTATCTATCCCATATATCATTACGCCACATGGTTCTTTAACTGTTATTGCCCAACAACACAACAAATTGGGAAAAGCACTGCTTAACAAGCTGATCTTCAACCGCTTTATTCGAAATGCCAAATGCATCCATTTCCTCTCCGAAAAGGAGATGGCAAATTCCAGAGCATTTCGCTACAAGCAGGCGCTTATCATTCCAAATGGTATAAATATTCCCAAAGTCAAATTGGCGACAAAAAAACAGCCGACTGCTTCCTTCATTGGGCGCCTTGATATCGAAGTAAAGGGATTAGACCTCCTAGTAAAATGTATCCCCCTGATCGCAGATGAGCTCCGAGCTATAGGAGCATGCATCAATATATATGGACCAGAGAGAAACGGCTCGTTCGAAACACTCTCGCAGCTAATAACGGAGAACCATGTCTCGGACTTAATCTTTATCAAGGGTCCGGTTACAGGAAGAGCAAAAACCCAGGCACTCCTAGAATCACAATTCTATATCCAGCTATCGCGAACTGAAGGATTTCCGACATCAGTCCTCGAAGCTTTGGCTCATGGACTACCGATTGTTGTAACTGAAGGAACCGCCTGGAAAGACACTGCAAATATAAAGAGCATTGGAATCGGAACCGAATCAAATCTCGAAGATATTGCGCACGCTATTATCACTCTCTTCAAAGATGATGATCTGCGAAATAAGATGTCCGCGGCAGCTCTGAATTACGTTGCGCGCAATTATCAATGGGAGCAGATTTCTGAACAACAGCTTTCCCTATATCAAAAAATCGCCCAAATGACTTCCCATTAAAATCAGCTTTCCTTCAGATTAGCCATTCCATCCATAGAAGAAAGGAACTGGATGCTGTTCTCTATTATTATTCCTGCCTATAACGCCGAGAATAGCTTACAGGATACGCTCCGCTCTATTTGCAAACAGACATTTGACGATTACGAAATAGTTCTCGTAAATGACGGTTCGACCGATGAAACTGAGAAGCTCTGCAAGCGATTTTGCGAAACGAACGAACATGCCCGATACATAAAGCAGGCTAATAAAGGCGTATATGAAGCGCGCAGAACGGGTGTCAGAAAATCCACGGGAGAATTTCTGCTCTTTGTCGATGCCGATGACCGCCTACGCTCCGATTCTCTTGCGCTCCTTGCCGACAACATTGCTGAACTCAATCCAGATGTAATTTGTTTTCGCTATACCAGGCATGAAGACTATTCGAACGATCCCCTCCTCTCTTCACCTCTAACACCGGATTTTTATTCTGGAAATACGCTCATTCAAGTAAAGAAATGCCTGGCCCAGGGACGCCTTAATTCGATTTGGGGCAAGGCGATTAAGCGGAAGTGCATATTAAAAAGCCTGGAAATTGAACCCATTCAACGAATCGACTTTGCCGAAGATCTTCTTCAAATGATGTCAATCATTGAAGAAACCGAATCACTGCTGCAGATAGACGACATCCTCTATCACTACAACGTCCAGAATGATAAAAGTGCAACTCATAATTACCGAGAAAAGCAACTTGAAGATTTAACTTACGTCACATCGATTCTGATACAAAAAGCCGCCTCTTGGGACAATACAATCGAAAAAGACGCTTTAAGGATGAGATCCTCTCAATACCTCTATCTCCTTCTAATAAATGAACTCACCAGCACAAAAGATAGAAAGAAGGATAACTTCCTGTCAATCGTTCGGGAACTGTTCAGCCTAGAAGACAAGACTCTACCCCCCTCTGACGCCTGTAGACTCGACAGCCATCTTCTTTATCTGGCAGCAAAGCACAAAAACTATGCACTAGCAAAATTAGTCATACATACAAGCGAGGCGGCAAAAGGCATTATTCGGATTATTATGTCCTAAGCATCCCGCAAGTAACAACTAAAAAACTGGTCCGGAAAAGTCTCGCCTTTCCGGACCAAGTGCATATAAAACAGAAATTACTTGCTCAAAATGCGGCGCTTCAACGATCCGAAAGACTCGTACAATCGCTGCTTAATTGACCGAGGAAATGGGTAGCGCACCATAAGATCATCAATAGAACTTCCATCTGCCAGATCTTTCAAAAACCGCTCGCCGCCCTCATGGGGCGAGGTAGAACCGACAAGACAGGGATTATAAGCAGCTGCTTTATCCAAATCGGTCACGCCGCATTCAAGCTTATCCATTATCGAATTAAACGCCAGCACGCCTTTTTCCGTATTGCATGCTACAAAGGAAACTCCGCTATAAGAATCAACGTCTGAATGGACGGCGCCAATGCCCCAATAATCGCCCAAGGTTATATCCGCCCCACAAGAGCGCTTTGCCGTACAGTTAAAGCACGAAGGCCTCAAGCTAGCATTTGCCAAGAAAGCCTTCATGTACCAGTCTTTATTAAAGGGAACAACCTCGGCAAACGCAGAGCAATCACTGTGTTTTTCAAAGCTATACTCTATAGAATATGAAGCCCAACCAGCACTCTTTTGGCGCATATTAATGTTTGTTAAACGCGAGTCCGGATGGCGATTCTCAACCGAAGATATCCACTTGCTCCAGAGAAGCGGGGAAGGAACGCCGTGACAGATCACCTCCGCCGATAGAAAAGAGCCCTTTTTAGCCAGATCGCCCAAAAATGTTGTTACAGCTGAAACCTGACATGCGGTACCCACAAAAAGCACCTGTGTACCTGCGTTCACCGCATCCTTAATGCCTTTGTACACATTACGGTCAATATGGCTCTGAACGTATTTCGACCGCATGAGCGAATCCAGGTCGCTCTCAGTCGTAGCAATCATGTGTTCAACGGCAGAATAGTCTTTTGACCATGTGGCTCCCACCACAAGACCTCCGGCAGCGAATACATGATGCGCAAGAAGGGCAAACAACCCACCCGAAGACGACCTGAGGATCTCTTCCGAATTATTGGATTTAGCCCAATATGCAGAGAGAAGCTGATCTGTGTCACGGGGATGCAATCGCGGACAGGCCGCATCGCAGCGACCGCAATGGACGCAAATCGAACTATCAATTGCCGGATACAAGAAGCCCGCATTCTCTGACACCATCTTGATGGCGCCGACAGGACAACTTGCCGCACAGGCACCACATCCACAGCAACTATCGACCACCGAAACAGAATCTGGCAGGTTAAACGCTTTGCTCACCTTAACACCTCTTTTGCTTAGAACGTCCAAACGAATTGTCGACAGCATTTTTGACGGAGAGTGCCAACTCGAAACAAACTGGACCTAAACCCATTCGACAAAGCATCATCATTACTGCTCGCTTCAGAGAAAAACCGTCATGAGAATCGAGCTTGACCTTAGCATCTTTCGCGAGCACTGCGTTGCCCATCCTCACTGCTAGGACAAATCTGCGCGGAAGGAACTTCATAGAAACATATTCAGCATAGCGCGCATAATCATCCTCAGACATACCCATAGCTGGCAATACATGGTCGATAATATCTTGGAGTTCATAAGTCCGTGTCAACTGAGCCTCAAGCGATGTATAGCTCCTTGAATGGCTATTAGCTCTCACTACATAGGTAGCCAAAGGTTCATGGATAAAACCACAATCATAGTGATAGGTCAACGGGAAAAGAAGCTGCCAATTTTGCCCCGATCGACTTTCATAAATATGACGGCCTCCAATAGCAGAAAAGAGAGCATCGGTGCGGGCCATATAGGCAATACCCGAACAGAAACAATTGCCTTCCTCGCGAATCAATGAATCGAAAAGCCGAGGCTTCGAATCATCGAACACAACTTGTCTTACAAGAGTTGCCAAATCATCTTCCATTGCAAAGACAACATCGCATGCCACAAGCCCTTTTTCCGGATGTGATTCTAAATAAGAAACTTTTTTTTCTATATTTTCAGGCGATAAGAGGTCATCGCAATCGGGCCACACGATGTACTTTCCCGACACGTGGGGAAACCCAGCATTTAGAGCTGCCGCCTGACCAGCATTATCTTGCCTTATCAATTTAAAGCGAATACCACGCGATTCAAGTCTGCCCCTCCAACTTTCTGCAATCTCATAGCTGTGATCAGTTGAGCCGTCATCAACAAAAATCAGCTCAATTTTTTGATAAGCCTGATCTATCAAAGATTGGAAAAAACGAGAAATAAAAGAGGCGCCGTTATAGCAAGGCGTCACTATGCTGACAAGGGGTTCGGAATCCATTATTTATCCCTTCAATATGATCCTGATTCTGTTAATCACCGACTTCATCTCTGGTGATTTATGAAAAACAATGAGAAACAGGGCATTTGTAACAGCAAAGCAAATCAGAAACGCGACGATTAACGAGCCCCAATTCAGATTAGCCAGAGGAACGAGGCAGAGTAACCAGCAGAGAATGGTAGCAGCTACCACGACAAGCAGATAGAGGCCGGCCCTTTTAAAATAATTCAGGCTCGACCTACCAAACAGAAACCGGTATGTCGAGCAAGGACGGGCAATGACGAAAAACAAACGCGATGAAATAGTGCCGATATATACACCGATAAGTCCAAGCTTCATGCCGGCAATTACGGATATAACAAGGTTGATGATTGCTTGCAAAAACGACCACCACTTGTCAACATTAAAATTACCTTTTGCGATGCGAGCGTTATTGTAAATAGTGCTCTGTCCCTGAAGATAGAAATTTAAAATGATGAGCGAAAGGCTACCCGCGTCAATCGCATATTCGAATCCAGCCCATAGCTTGACAAATGGCGAAAGTAGCACAACAAAACAGACCGTGCACAATCCATAAATCCAAAAATTGATAAAGTTGGCCTCACTAAAGACGCGTTCAAATCGCTCTTTAGTTGCAGTGACAGCAAGGTTTCCAAAACCAGCGACCACGCTATTAAAGAGAATCAAAACAATGCCCGAAACGGCATTGATGACAAGATTGTAATTACTGACTGCGCCAACCACGGCAATGCCCAAAGAGGGTATTGCCGAAATAATGATGCTGTCAGTAGCGTGGATGGCGACACCGGCAAATTGATGAACCGCCAGCCCCTTCACCTCATTAAGAATTTCCCGACGATCCTCCAAGGGCAGCGAACGCTCGGGCCTCTCTTTCAGGATCGGATATCGGTAGTTTAAATATAAAGCAACACAAAAACGAGAGAGAATCAAGGTAAAGGTATTTGAAAGCAGATATACGAGGAAACTTTTAGCTATAACAAGTGCTGCAAGTTGCACCACAACACAGACGAGATTGGTTACGGTCTCGATATTCGTCGAGATATATGTTTCTTGTCTTGCGTTTGAATAACCATACTTATAAATAACAAAATAGGTTGTAACGGTATTTGTCAAAAAAATGAGGTAATACAGTCTCAGCTCAAAGAGAGAGAGACCCTCCGCGCCATTGATAATAAACGGCAGAAAAGGAGTGACGGCCAAACCAAGCAAAAGAACAATAGCTGCGATTATTCTATAAGTAACCTTATAGAACTGCATAAGTTCTCGAATCTTCTCATCCTCTTCACGCTCAACCGGCCCATAAAGAGCAAAAGTCATTGCGGAACCAAAACCCAGCTCAGCAAAAGATAAGAAACTCAGGATTTCCGTATAAAGACCATTGACGCCCAGATAGTACTTTCCCAGGACATAAATAAAAACGGTTCTAGAAATAAAGCTTGCCAAGAGACTGATAACTTTACCGATAACTCCATAGACTGAGCTTTTCGCTGCAAACGCAGTCCTGCTTGTCGCTTCAGATCTAGCCATCCAAGCGCTCCCTCAAATAATTGATAAAGACGTCCCTTTGCTCGCTGATGCGAGATTCGACGCCGTCATAGTTCGATGCCAGTTCAATAGAATAGGTCTGAGAACCGTAAATCTTATCCTCAAGCCCAAGATTCTGAGCCAAAGTCTCTAACCTTGAAAACATGCTCGCTCCCCCATCGCGGTGCACAATAGTAAGAGGAGTCTGCATTAACGCCGAAAAAACCGCGGCATGGAAAGAATCCGTCACCACATGTTGAGCATTATCAATCAGCGAGATAAATTCCGCAGGACCGGCATCGAGTTCGGCATCCCGCTGACGATCGGTAAGTGAAACCACCGGCAGCTCTCCATCTTTTGTTGCCACGCGAAGCACATCTTCGGCTTCCGCGCCAACTCCGCCAAGAAGATATGTAAAGACATACGGATCTTGCGGCGTTAAGGCGTCGTTAGAAACCCGTCTCCAATCCTCTGGCGAAAGGGCAAGAGTCGGATCGCAGATAACACGGGCGTCGATTCCCGAGCACTCCTTTATTAATTCGGCACCGCGACGCTCACGCACGGAGGGGCCAGCGAAGCCTTTGAGACCAGAACGAAGACGCGCACGTTGGAAACAATCAAGAGAATCGAGGCCGACACTCGGAGCGAGCGCAATACGCTGCTCAGGCCTAGCAAACTTCAGGAAAAACCAATCGTCGTTGTAGACAATGTAGCTTGGATTCCAAACCTGATCACTTCCGACTGAAAAATAATCGTATTCGCTCGCAAGACGTTTAAGGTCATAGTCGATGGTTCGCATTTGGATATTTGAATCAAATCGCTCAAATGCAGCACGACGTTGGGGAGTCATGTTGTCTTCGGGGCTGCCATATGTTCTTCCAAGCGCTTTTCTAACAATACGCTCCAGTTGTTGAACCAGATTAAAGCGCTCGGCAATCTGAAGTGTATCGACTCGATATCCCAAAGATTCGTAAATATTAGTCACCGCATAATTTTGGAGACGATTTCCGTAATTAAAACTGCCTGGCAACGTGATTACAGCAACACTTTTTTTATCAGACATAAGCAATTCCTAAACAGCAATAAGAAATAAGCAACAAAGCATGTGACAAACAAGAAAACCGATAACGCGCATTTGAATCTAAAAGACGTTAAAGCATTTATCCTACATGATAAGTATATTTGAGCATTAATATCATCACGCACGAGAGCGCCGAATCGCAGAATACGAATAGATGGCTATATCTATATGCAAATAAATCCTGCTTATTATTTTGACAAAATGTAATAAGCAGGATCGATACAAGCAAAAGATCAAACAAACGAATCTGTGCTTTTTAATGCTTCCAGCGTTTTAGCAATACCGGATGTAAAGTCGCTCTCCGCGCTCCACCCAAGCGCTTCGGCTTTTGATCCATCCATCAAAGCAAGCGTAGCCTTTGAATAACCAGCCGACTCTTGGGCGTCAGGCAAATCAAACACAACGTTTACACCAGCAGTCTCGGCCACTTTGCAAGCCAAGTCTTTAAGAGTAATGTCGGACTTTGGATCTGCAAGGTTATAAGCCTCACCGCAAGTCCCGCTAAGTAGCACATGGAGAACACCGCTTACAACGTCGGCGACGTATAAATATGAGAACCGCTGTGTTCCAGCACTTTTTAGGACAACATCCTCTCCCGCCAAGGCTTTGTGGATGAACTGAGAAAGCGCCTTCGAATCACTTGAAAGCAAAGTGGGGCCATAGGCACGAGCAATGCGCGCAATAACAACGTCCGCGCCAGTTTGGGCAATATAAGCTTGGCACATTGACTCTCCGAGCCGCTTAGACTCGGTATAACAGGCCCGCAAAGTGTTGCAATCGATATAACCACAATATTTTTCATCGAATCGCTCAACATCTCCACGATTTTCGCCATAGACTTCTACAGAAGAAGCAAAGAGCACTCTAGCGCCCTTTTCACCCCCAAGAAGAAGAAGCGACTGAAGACCATCGATATTGGCACGGATTGTCCCCACTGGATCGGTGGCATAAGCTCGAGGATGTGTCGAACTGGCTAGATGCAAAATAAAATCAATAGGCTCTTTAATTTCAATTGCATCGACGCCGATGTTTAATTCATAAAACATAAAATTTGGGTCATCAAAATACGGCAAGCGACGCTTTGCTTTCTCTAAACTTCTACCCAAAGCGATTATGGTGCAATTTAACTTATCTACAGCATTTTTATGCAAGATGCAGTCAATAAGACAAGCTCCAATCATCCCAGTTGCGCCAGAAACAGCAACTGTTTTATCGCGCAAAAGTCCCCAGTCAATCGAAGAACAATTCATGAGACTATCAAGATCCTCAATGTACGCGGGAATTTGAAGACGATTCATTTAATCCCTCCCCTGGAGCGCAAGATAAGCACGGAAGGATTCAAGATTCTCGGGAGTTGTAAGCTTTAAGTTTCGATCTGATCCAGCTGCAAAATGTAATGTCACACCTAAATCTACCATCATGGTATTGGTGTAACTAGATCCAGCAATACCAATACCATTTGCAAAAGCCTTCTTGTAAGCATCGAGCAGCAAACCGAATGAGTAAGCCTGCGGCGTCGAAACTCGCCTAAGCGTCTCGCGAGGAATATAAGCATTTGTCGTGGTCTCATCCTCATCGTCCACTACAAAAATCTGCTCATTATATGGCATACTGGTGACAGCATTACCGTATTGAGCGCAGACGCGGAGGACATCGGTGATTACATCGGAGTCAATCATGGGACGCACTCCATCATGAATTACAGCAATATCATCAGCTGTCAAAACACCTTCAAGCGCATACACGCCATTTCTAATCGATTCTTGACCGGAAGAGCCGCCGGAAACGATCCATTTAAGCTTGGTAATTCCAAACTGACGCGCATATGCCCTTAAAATGTCTTGCCAACCATCCAGACACACCACCTCAATAGCATCAATACCCGGATGCTTTTCAAATGCTTCCAGAGTATAGATAATCACCGGTTTATCATTAACATTGATAAACTGTTTGGGGATTTCCTGCCCCATTCGAGATCCGACGCCACCAGCAATAACGATTGCCACATTCATCAGGAAACTCCGCTCTGTCGTAAATTAGAATTGACGCATTATTTACATGCGCATTAACATGACTTTATCACAGCGCGTACGGGGGAGAGTTTTAACCGCAATCTCGTTGACGCTCGGTATCTACCACTTCAAGAGCAGGTTGAGTGAATTAGATTGACAGAAGCAACCCAATATCTAACAACAAAAGAGATACAAGCCGAGCTCCTCTCTATGATGAAGGTTCTGCACACTGTATTGGATGAGCATGATATCCGTTACACCCTTGATGGCGGAACGCTGCTTGGCGCGATTCGTCATAAGGGGTTTATACCCTGGGATGACGATATCGACATTTTAATTCCCAGGCCTGATTTTGATCGCCTGGCCGCTCACCCCGAATGGGCGCCATCCGGGATGTCAATTATCGCACCATTTACGAAGCGTAATGCTTTTCCCTTTATCAAATTTGAATACAACAAATGGCAGGCCCAAGAGCCGTATTTAAAGTGCATATGCGAGCAGAAGCTTTGGATTGATATCTTTCCCGCAGATGCCGTCCCCGATTCCGATCGTGCATACAGCAAGCTCCTGAAGAAACAGCATGTAACATCCAAGATTGCCGCGCTCACCTATGTGAATATTGACGGCTACACAAAAAACATCAACTCCCGCATCCTTCTTAAAGCAGGGGCATCACTCATCAAACCGTTCTACCCAGCAGCAAAAGCCTATGCAAAACTGGGAAGCAGAGCTCAAGAATTAAAGTATGGATCGACCCAAGGAGTCACTGATTTGTGCTGGGGTCCCTTCCCCGCGACAAAACCCAGAATTCCAGTAGAAGATTTTGATCATCTGATTGATATTCCATTTGAGAACACATTTTTCAAGGCAATTCCAAGTTGGGATTCCTACCTTACCGGCCTATTCCATGACTACATGCAGCTTCCACCGGCTGACAAGCGTGAGACACATGGGATTAAAGTTTGGGCAAGCTAAGTTGCTTTAAACAGATATCGCTCTGGATTATAGTCAGACAAGATAAAGGGGTTGATGAAATTAACCTCTTTATCTTGCTTCAGGTATCCTTGTATTTATTCCTTTGCTATTTTCAGACACTTCTTTTAAGAACGATGCGAACGTCACCCAACCTGTTTTTAATTTTTAATTAAGGAATCGCTGTGAAAATAAATCTGAAACGTCTAAATATTCCAGTCCAGATTTTAATACTCTATTTTTCAATTGAGGTGTTCGCGCGTTATTGCTTCGGCTATTCAGCCCCTCTTGTAACCGCAATCCTCACAATCGTTCTACTTGTTTACAGTCGAAAAGGACATACCGGTTGTATTGAGGTATTTCAGAATGCAAATAAAGATTGCGGCTTATCCTTATTGGAAATAATCATCCTTACGCTTTTCACATTCTCGCTGATACTCGGCCACCATATTCATATTGGCGGAAGCACTTATGTGGGAACGGTAGCCGAGAACTATATTGAACCCTATTCGTGGTTCGATGTCATCGCCTTTATTTGCATACTCTTTGTACTGTTATTGGCAGAACGCGCGATCAGCCAAACAGCTTTCACTTGTTGCTCAAAAGCCAAAACGGTACCCGCAAAAACTATTTCACCCATTCCCCTTAAACCATTTCTTATAGCATCGGCAATTGTTTTAGTTCTATGGCTCCCCTATCTTTTGACGTATTGGCCCGGTTTGATTTTTGGAGACACGCTAGGATCATTCAGCCAAATGTTCAGCGGCACGCTGTCCAACCACCATCCTGTTGCATTCACACTCGCAATGAAACTTTGTGTACAGATTGCAACGACTATCGGATTTGGTCGCACCACTGGCATTGCACTTTACACGATTACTCAAATGTCATTCATGGCACTCTGTTTGGGATACCTATCGGTTTGGTTTATAGAGCGCCTTAGCATCCGGAAGCATTTTGTATGGCTCACGATCGCTCTATTTGGCTTATCGCCTTACATCGCAACCTATTCTATTGCACTCTGGAAAGACCCGGTGTTTTCATGCTGCATTTGCATGATTAGCACCGTGCTTGCCGATGCCGTATTTTCTGGAAAAGGCTTCACTTCGCGGTTACAAACAGCTTCCCTCTGCTTCTTCTCACTCATCGCGATGCTGTTTCGCAATAACGGACCCTATATTATTGTGGCATTAATTCTCCTGTTGGCAGCAGCCTCCATCGTTACCTATGTTCGAAAGAAATCTCTCGGGTACGTTTCGATTCTTCTCCCGCTGTGCATATCGCTCATAGCTTACGGGGTTATCTCTGGACCTGTGTACTCCGCACTACACGTAACTCCAACAGAAAAGGTCGAATCCCTAGGAATCCCACTCAACCAAATGGCGCGCGTGGCCGCACTTAATGGTGACATGTCCGACTCCGATCGCGCATATATGAACAGTCTTCTCCCCCTCGATCAATATAAGGATAAGTATCGTCCAGCATGCACCGACATGCTCAAATGGGATCCCGCGTTTAATGCAGAGCCGCTCAACAACGACTTTTGGTCACATTGGGTTTCAATGCTGATTCATAATCCCCGCGTATATTTCGAGGCATGGGAGATGCAGACGTTCGGCTATTGGACCGTCAATGTCCCAGCAGCAGCTCTGCGCACCACCAATATCGATGCTGGCGTGCCTCGAAACGTTCACCCCGAGCATGGAATTGGCTTTGATATCGCAAGCCATAATCTCATGGGCTCAAAAACCTTCCGGACCGCCCTGCCGTTATCGTCTTATTCAATTTCTGGCGGAATGATCTTTTGGATCCTAATCGCCGCATGTCTCATATTGATTCGCAACAAAAAGTGGCAATGGATGCTGCCCCTTCTTCCCTCGCTGCTTTTGTATGGAACGTTGTTTGTTGCAAGCCCCATCTGGTATTGGCCTAGATATATCTTTGCAGCACAGCTAGCAATTCCGGTCGTTATCGTATTGGTATACCGAGCGGTATTCGACAGTGAGTCAACAGGAGCTCCGGATTCCATAGAATCAATTATGTCCAATAAATAAGAGCAGAGAGAAATATCGCCCGCCTCATCCAAGATGAAGCGGGCGATATATTCATCTAAACAATCTATTAGACCTGATCCGTCACGGCTCTGATATTTCTTATTCAGCCTCGCGAAGAATTGTCATTCGCCTACCTACGTGTGTGCTTACCTATCGAAAAGTACTGCCGCCCCTACAGCGCACGTAAGATAAACCGCGAGCTTCCGCCGTTTATCGTCAGCTGAACATTTGCGCCATTCGTGACGGCATTTCCCTTGCTACCAAGATAAAAGCCTGGCCTAATGGCATTCTCAAAGATATATGACCCATCGGACTGTTTAATCGCAATCCACTTTTGGGCATACGTTCCATTGGAGGCATACTGGGCAATATTGGTACCGGCAGAGGCGTTGGCCCCAGCAACATCGATTACCTTGTTAGAGCCCACATTCGTAAACATAACGTAGCCCTTGCTATCGTGAGAAACCATCCAGCGCTGAGCATTGGTCTTATTGGACCTATAGAGCTGGATGTTAGCGCTATTATCCTTAGATCCGCTTGTAACATCCAACACAAATGCAGCGTTCTTGCTCGAGCCAATATAGTAGGTGCCGTCCTTTATATCGGACTTGTGAGCCGCCGCACGGGCATCCTGCTCGGAGCGCAAGCACTTAAACTCGGACGAGCCAAACGCAACAGCAAACGCTCGCGAGTCGTCTTTCGCAACCGTTACAAGCTTGCCAGAAGCGCCAAAGCCCAAACCGCGACCAGAGGCGGCATTAACAATCCGATACGAGCCGTTACCGGCATTCTCAACAGCCCAGTAATAATTCAACGAGGCAGGGGTTGCGTTACTCCCCTGTTTAACAGCTGCTCCGGGAACGATATCTCCGCCCTGGGCATACAAGTATCGATAGGACTTTGCCGACTTGATGGTATAGAGACCTTTACTCGAATTGAATTCAAAGGCAAATGACTGGGCAATGGTTCCGTTGGCGCTATACAGCTGGATAAGGGCTCCGTCGCCCATGCTGCCGCCAGTCACATCCATAACACGACCGTCTTGGGCCTTTACCACAGTCGTCTGAGAGCTAACGGTCTGCCCCTTGGAAACATCTTCGGCAGTATACAGGCGGAAACGTTGCGCCACCGTGCCGTTGTCGTTATACACCTGAACGTTGGCGCCGTTTGCCGTTGATCCGCCCGAAAGATCGAGTACAAAGTTAGTCCTAATCGCAGAACAAATCTTGTAGCTTCCGTTTCCGCAATCAACAATAATCCACTTTTGAGCCCAGGTTCCGTTAGAGACATACTGCTGAACATTTGCGCCTGCCTTACTGCTGGCGCCCGAAACATCCAAGACTTTACCCGACTTGACGTTTTTGATTGTTACATAGCCATTTGCATCGTACGAGAAGGTCCAGCGTTGCGCAGGCGTGGCATTGGAGCCATAGAGTTGCAGGTTGGCACCAGATTTCAAAGAACCGCTGGCGATATCAAAGACCTGTCGCTCGTTAACAGATCCAATAGCATACTCAACATTTTCCTTAACCAGTCCCCTACTAGAGCCGGCAAGGTCATTGAGTTCTTGACGCGTCGTGCGAGCTGTAGCAAGCGTCCACTTTTGGGCGTTGGAACCGTTGTATGTATACAGCTGAAGCGCAACGCCGCTCACGCCGTTGCCACCGGGAACATCGATGGCTTTGCCCGATTTAGCGTTTATGAAGGAATACTGACCGTCACCGTATTCGATGACAGACCAATGCTGGGCGCACGTGCCATTAGAAGAATACTGCGAGATGGCACCACCGTTTGAGATGCTTCCACCTTGCGCCTCGAACGGCTTTTCAGAGTTGGCATTCACGATCTCGTACAAGCCATTGCCGACCTGCTTAAAGGTAAATATCTGCGCTTGGCTATTGTTGGCGTTGTCGATTTGAAGCCGTGCACGGTTTTCACTCGACGCGTTGGAAATACCCATGACCAGTTGGGAATTAAGGGCACTCTTTATGGTAAATGTCGAATTGGTTTTGACGCCAGACGCCGATGCAAACGTAAAGCGCTGAGCTGTTGTTTTATTAGGTGTCCAAATGCGAACCGAGGTGCCATCGGCCGTGCTGCCGTTAGCAAGATCGAGCACCCAGTTGCCCAACGCAGACTGGATATAAAAACCGTTATCCGCAACGCGGATATGCCAAAGCTGATGGTCGTCCTGAGCATATGCGGTCCCAACAATGGCAGAACCACTCTGAACAGCGTCATCGGCTACCGAGAGATACTGCCCCGATGACTCACATTTAATGCGATAGGCTCCCGAACCGTCAGATTCGAGGGCAAAACGCTGATTAGCAGAACTCTGGGCGCTGGACAAAACAAGGCTGCCATTATTACCAACCGTAATGCCCGAGGAATCTTTCGCAATCGAATTGATGTAGTAGGTTCCATTGGAAAGCGCATAATCAGGCAGGTTAAATACACTCACGAGATTCGTTGACGAGAACGCGCTCACATCGACGGTATTGGCGGTAATGCCATCAATACGGGCCTGTGATGTATATTGCCATCCAAACTGACCAGAGCAGCTAAATGATGTATTGAGCTTTGGGCCATACTCCGCTATCCAAGACACACGGGGGCGGACACTCGCGGCCTTAAGATAGGTATCGGTGTACCAACGGCCAGAATAGATCGACACGTTATTGATGCCATAGCCAGATAGCTTGTTAAAGTACGCGTTGACAATTGCCTCGTAGGTAGAGGCGCTCGTAGGTGATATCACATTGCCCTTGGCATCGTAAAAAGTCTCGAGGTCATAGAAGATTGGCAGCGACAGGTCGTACAGATTGTATTTCTTTACAATCTGTTGGGTGAAGTTCGCCTCGCTCGTAGCATCGTTGGAATTTCTGGCGGTGCTGAAAATGTACAGACCATACGGAATGCCAAGGCGACGAACCTCACGCAAGTTGCGCTCAAACTGCTTATCGAAATAGCTCGTTCCGTAGGCAAAGCGCAAGATCGCAGCATCGACGCCAGAGTTCTTGACCTTATTCCAATCGATCGTGCCCTGCCATTCCGAGACATCGATAACCTTAAGGGCGGGCGATGCAAACACCTCACCATAGCCGTTATAGAAGATTTTGGAAGCATTTGTGCCGCCCCAATATGGCGAAGCGGCAGAACGTGAGTCGAGCGATGCGGCCATCGGTTCGTTTTCTAAAGAGCTACCGGCGGTAAAATCACCCAGATCATCGATGGGATGTGCCTCACCGTAGGCAAAACGTTCCTCGAGCGTTGCATCGACGGGAAGCGAGGCATCGTCGGCAAAAACAGGGGTTGCCCCCAGGCTGCAGAGCAGCCCGAGAGCAGCCAGAAGAGACGATGCGAGGCGGGTTTTACGAGTCATACAATCAATCCATTCCGCTACTCACACAATTACACATAGGGACGAGCGGCACCAATCGGGTTTCCGCGCTCGTACACGCCATGAACACCAACGCCCTGATAGGGCCACGAGTCAATCATACGCCCATTGCCCAGATAGATGGCAATGTGACCACGGTAGTAAATGACATCGCCACGCTGCATGCTCTTAACGCTCACCGGCATAAACGTGCCGTTGTTGTACCAGTTCATAGAATTGTAAGTCTGCCACGCCTGCCAGCGATGGTTATAGGGATTGTAAATGCCCATATCCATACCCGTTGCATAAAGGCACTGCAGCACAAAGCCTGAGCAATCGACAGCACCACCAGGAGCGGTGGAGTACGGCTCGATATACCGCGTGCCAACATACTCATACGCACGCTGGATAAACGCGTTGACACAGTCGACGCGCGTGGCGTCGATGGCAATGCGAGACGGGGTGACATAGGTAAACTGACCGGTGCAGTAGCTCGGAAGTTTAACCGTCAAACTACTCACCTGCGGGTAGCGTGAGGGATTTTGGTAACCGATCTTTGCCGGACGGGATGCAACCGTCGCGCGCCAGGCCTGGGAAGCAGATCCGCTATATGACCAGAGCTGAACATTGGCGCCGTTGGACGTAGATGCGCCGCTCACATCGAGCACCTTGTTGCCGCAGGCAGAAACAATCTTGATGCCGTACTCCCCCATCTCAAAACGCCATTTTTGTGCCGTTGAGCCGTTCCACTGCCACTGCTGCACATTGGCACCATCCGAGCCAGAACCGTTTTTGACATCGAGACGGAGCGCCGAGCAGCATGGCGTGAGCGAATACCAGCCGCCTCCAAGGCTACGGACCCAGATGCGCTGGCTCAGAGATCCGTTCGAAGCGTAGATTTGCGCGTTTCCGCCATTGGAGCGCGAAGCACCAGAGATGTCGAGGCGCATACTGGTCGCATGCATAGGAGCAAACTCATAGAATCCATCGGCAAGGACCGAAACTGATTTGAACGTCCAAGCCTGCGAGGCAGAACCGTTCTGATTCAAGCAACAAATAGAACCCGAAGAGCCCGAGAGCGACAAGAGCTTGCCTGACTTTTTGTTTTGCAGTGCAATACCCTTGCCAAAACAGATCTCAAGCGACCACTTTGCCTCATCGGAGTTCTCATCGGACGCTTGCACGATGGCACCATCGGACGTACGGGCAGATAGATACTTAGCAGAATTAACGCACTGGAACGTATAGTAGCCCTCAGCGTCTTTTCGAGCCCAGAACCTTTGAGCCATGGTTCCATTGCCTGCATACACCTGCAGCGCGGCGCCTTCAGCATGCGATCCGCTAGTTACATCGACATATTTGTTTGCCGATGCAGAATAGATAGAATAGCAGCCCTCGGAAAGTGTTACGACAAACTTGGTAAAGGTCCAATGCTGGGCAGCCGAACCATTCTCCACAGCAGTCGTCAACGAACCATCCGACTTACGTTCGAGCACCAAATTACTCGCAGCCGAGCGAATGATATAGCTATCACCATCGGATTCAATCCTCCAGCGCTGATTTGAACCCGCACCGGGATAGCTCCACTGCTGAACTTTGCCACCCGGAATAATATCGCCGCTGGTGAGGTCGAGCGCCTTAGTGGACTTTGCGTTTAGAATGGAATAAAAGCCTGTGGCAGAATCGTAGGTAAGCTTAAAGCCCTGAGCAAGAGTGCTGTTGACGCCGTATGTTTGAACACGAGCACCGTTGGAAGTCGAACCGCCCGAAACATCAAAGCACTTAGAGGGCGCAGCCACCGAGTTGATCTGGTAGATACCATCGGCGACTGTCTGCTCACCGGCATCAACGCTCGGATGTGCATCAACGGCAACGAAACGCTGGGCAGCGCTACCATTTGCTGCCCAAACCTGCACGTTGGCGCCATTAGAAGTGCTACCGCCGCTCACGTCCAAGACAAGATTACGACCAAGGCCCGAGTAGAACACGTACGAACCGTCTGCCTGCTTTACAGGAATCCAGCGCTGGGCGGCAGTACCGTTCTTTCTATATTGTTGAACGTTCGCGCCCGATTTTTTATTACCACCCGAAACATCGAGCAACGACGCGCGACCCGCGCGGGCAATCGTCACATAGCCAGTGGGCTGACCATCATTCCCGTAGACGTTCTTAATATCCCATCGTTGGGCATTAGTGTTATTGGTGGCATATATCTGGATATTGGCGCTATTGGCCGACGATCCTCCAGAAACGTCAATGACACGACGCGGAGCAGCACTCATGCACAGCGCATACGTGCCATCGGCAATCTGCATTCCGCTAGCAGCTGCAAACGAATCGGCATCCGCCTGTGTCCACGTATATCGAGACGTCTTGGCCAGAGTCCATACGGAAGCATCCTGCGAGGTGACAGCGGTACTGCCCTCAAAGCTCAAGCATAGTCCATTGGCGGCGTTTTTAATAACAAAGCCATCGCCAGAAGGCTCAAAGCTCCAAAGGCGATTCTTGATATAGGTGCCAACGTTATCGAGTGCGCCATAGAGATGTGTAGCGCCACCAGGCACAACGCTACCGTAATCGGCATCGATGAGCATACCCGAGACAAGCGAGGCGATTGTGTAGTAACCAGACGCGCTGTCATAGGTAACGCGGAATGCCTGCGCTGCAGATTCGCGCTTGCTGTTGGCTTGGAGAGCGGCACCCGATTTGGCAGAAGCTCCCCTCACCTCGAGCGAGGAGCCGTCGGACGCAAAATAGTACACACCGTCTTCGATGGTCTGACCAGCAGGCTCGACAACGGGATTGACATCATACGCGTAGAACGTCTGCGCGACCGTCTGATTAGATTTATAGAGTTGGACATTGACACCATTGGAAGCACCGCCGCCCGCAACATCCAGGACAAAGTCGAAATCAAGGGCTGAATGAAGAGAGATGCTGCCGTCTTCGGCCTCAACCGCAATCCACTTTTGAGCACGCGTCCCGTTGCTAATCCACTGCTGCACATTGCGTCCAGAAGTTGCCTTGCCACCCGAGACATCGAGCACCAGGCCCGATCCAACATTTATGAAGGTCAGAAATCCGTTGGCGTCTTCACGTACCAGCCAGCGCTGAGCTTTAGTCATGTTGGAGCCATATATCTGGACATTGGCGCCTTTCCTGGAAGAACCTCCGGCGACATCCCAGACCTTTCTCGCAGCATTACCCGCAGCGAACACATAGGTCTTGCCGTCCGTAAGTGTGCCCTTATGCGCGAGGGCCAAATCTTCGATGCTCTGCGGCTTTTCGGGAGCAGGAGCAGATGCCGAACCGCCATCACTGGGTGCAGTCCCCTCATCGCCCTGATCATGCGAGTTTTGGTCCCCCGGGACAGCTAAGGCTGAATCATCCGTACCACCGGTCTCATCCCCGGTTGGATTGGACTCAACAATCTGCGACGAGTCGCCGCTAGCTGCAGGCGTTTCCTCGGCAAATAAAGGAGAAGCCGATGCGGGCAAAAACAAAAGGCCCGCAGTCAAAACCGCAATTGATAAAACGGTCAGGCCACGGGCACATCGACTGTTGCTCATATCAAACCCCCGATCCAAGTTACCATTGAATCTATGATAGTTGAAATGAGTAGAGTCGGAGTCAATGGTTAGTTACTTAATGACGATTGCCTGCGCCCCTCGCTGCTTGTAGACCCAAGCTATCCAATCTCGATCAAACGTGGTATAGCCATCAATCGTATCGGAGATCATGACCTTATTGGTCTGGGGGTTATAGCCTTTCAGGACCACCGTATGCGAATTTGAGCAAGCAAAATAACCACCCTGTCGCGCATAGATATTTCCTACGTTACCCTGATGAACAGTCGTCCAAATAATGACGGGATGACCATCGTCCAGATACTTGCAGAGATCGTAGAGAGACTTACCCGAAACATCGTACGAGCGAAGCTTACTCCCACGACTTGCAAGGAAGTTATTTGCTGCCTTGTTGAGTCCAGGAGCACAGATTTCGTTACCGTTGTTGTAGCTATGAGGATTGCCCCAGAAGCACCACACAAAGTCCCAGGAGCTTCGGGGAATCCAGCGATCGGCCATCTCGCAGGGACCAAGGCCAAAACCATAGTAATTAAGCACGTTGGTAAGAGCCGCAGACTCACAGCCATTAGGCAGACCAACCGAATACTGGTTATAGACGGGAACGGATAAATTGACCGCTTCGGGTACATAGGTTGTCGGTTTAAAGGTAAAGCCTTGTGCAGCAGAGCCGCTCGAAGCATAGAGCTGGATGTTGGCGCCATCGTTAAACGCTCCCCCACCCACATCCAAGACAAGGCTGTCGTTGAGTGCCGAGCGAATAGCGAAGGAACCGCCGCCCACATACACTACGCGCCAGCGCTGTGCGGCACTTCCGTTTCCGTCCCATTGCTGAACATTGGCTCCCGACACGCCCTTAGCATTAAGGACGTCGAGGTACTTCTTACTTCTGCAATTCTGAATCGAAACGGTTCCATCCGAGTTCGAGCGAATATTCCACTTTTGCGCACCGGAACCGTTGGACGTCCACAGTTGAACATTCGCGCCATTGGATCGCGAGCCACTGGCAACATCCAGTGCCATGGATCGATTAGAGGCAGCCACGATAGTGTAGGTGCCCGCATCAACCAAGGAGCACGACCTGAGCTTAAAAGACTGAGCCGCAGAACCATTGGCAGCATAGGTGCGAATGTTAGTCCCGTTGCTCGTAGAACCCGACTTTGCACCGAGCACGTTGCCAGTCGCAACGTTAGCAAGAACAACGCTTCCCTTACTAATCTGCGCCGTCCAAAGCTGAGATTCATCATCGCTCAGAGTGCGAACGCACACGTTGCCATCGCTATCCTCGGAGAGGACCTTGCCTGAAACGAGACTTTCGACGGTATAGGTGTTATCGCGGTCCGGCACCTTAGCGACTTTCCATTTTTGAGCGACAGATTTGTTGGACGCATACAACTGCACATTGGCGCCATCGCTAACCGAGCCACCCGAAACATCGAGAACAGCGGAAGCAGAAGATGAGCTCGAAATGGTAAAGAAACCCTCGGGCAAAAGTGAGGTCATTTTAGTCAGGGTCAGCTTTTGCGATGACGAATCGGACGATACGTCGCCATACACGTTGGAACTGCTCGTGCTCACGAGCAAGCCCGTAGCTTTATTAGTAGCCGTGTATGTGCCGTCCTCGTTGCGCGCAATAGAGTAAAGCTGATTTGAGCCACCAGCATAAGCATCCCACTGCTGGATATTGGTTCCCGGGCACAGGTTGCCGCCCGTGACATCGAGCGCTTTGTCGGACTGAGCGTTAACGATGCGGTAGTACCCGTTAACATACACAAACTTAAAGACCTGAGCAAAGGTGCCGTTGGCACCATATGTCTGCACATTGGCCCCGTTGGCAGAGGATCCGCCAGAAATATCAAATACGCGAGACGGATAAGCTGCGGACGAAATGGTAAACCAGCCGTCTAGACCCAAATCCTCGCACGGCTCCACATTGGGAGTAGTTGATATAAAGCGAATGTTTTGAGCAGCCGAGCCATTAGCGGCATACGTTTGAATATTTGCACCGTTAGACGAAGAGGCGCCCGAAACATCCAAGACAAGACCCGGCATAAGGGCGGACTGAAGCTTAAATACGCCCGCGGTAGTGGAAGGCAGGGCAACCCAACGCTGAGCGCGCGAGCCGTTCGAGGCGTACTGCTGGACATTCGCGCTCATCGCACAGGAACCACCCGAAACATCGAGAACCTTGCCAGACGCGACATTTTTAATGATCAAATAGCCGGTAGCATCATGCGAAATATCCCACTTTTGGGCAGCCGTCATATTTGAGGTATACGACTGAACGTTACCGCCGTTGTTTTTAGACCCACCCTTAACGTCAACAACCTTTTTGCTACCGACGCCGAGAGACAGAATATAACGACCATCGGCGACATTACCGGCGTTCTGCTGCGCGGCAACATCCATCTGTTGGCGCTGGGCGCTCAGATTGAAAAAAGTCCAACGCTGCGCAGCCGTGCCGTTATCGCTCCATGTGCGAACATTCGCACGACTCTTGGTGCTTCCCCCGGCAATATCAAGGCAGATCGAGGGGTCTAAGGCAGATACGAGCTTAATAGTCTCGCCATCCTTTACGGCAATCCACTTTTGTGCCCTGGATCCGTTTGACGCGTACTGCTGGACATTCGCCCCTGCCTTAGAATTTGCGCCCGAGACATCGAGAACACGGCCCGAACCCTTATTGGTCAGCGTAACAAAGCCATTTTGATCATGCGAAACGACCCATGTTTGGGCAAGCGTCGCGTTAAGCGAGTAAATCTGAACGTTGGCACCCGATGACTTGGATCCGCCCGAAACATCAAGGGTCTGCCAAGCGCTCTTGGCCGAGCGCACAAGATACGCACCGTCGGCAAGGTCGGAGACATGATCGGCCGCAAGCTCAGCGATGATGGTTGCCTTAGTTTTTTCGAACGTGAATACCTGACCGGCGGAATCCTTGGATTCGCAAAGACCAATTTGTGCACCGTTGGCATCGCTCGCATTGTCGACATCGATCGCATAGGCATCATCGATCACAGGAGAAATAACGTAGCCGCCATCTACCTGGCGAACATGCCACGCAAAACCCCAGGCATCGTCGGCTTGTGTCTGCAGGGCAAGGCGAGGATGCGTTGAAAAGCGAGTGGAGTCATTGGGGTAGGACAGGTACAGCCCAGACTTAACGTTTTTAAAGGCATACTGGGAATTGCCCAAATCCTCAAGAACAAACTGCTGGGCAACCGTATCGTTCCTGCCATACAGTTGAATCGGCGTCCCAGCCTTAACCGAACCGCCCGTGGCGTCGAGCACACGATGGCCGGGCAGAACGGACGTTAGGAAAAACGTACCAGGGTCGAGGACCGCATACGTAGGCGCATCGGTATCCGTCGCGGCGGCGTCCGATTGATCTTCGGCGCTATCGGCATTATTGGAATCCGCCGAATCAATCGCGGAAGTATCGGTCGAAGAGGGCTGATCGATTGCGGTCGTGTCTCCGGCATTGTTGCCGGCCTCAACTTGCGCGCCAGCAGAAGCATCGGCAGAAATACCAACCGAAGCGTCGTCAGCAAAAGCAGGCGAAGTCACGGGGATACCCGTAGGCAATGCGAGCAATAAGCTCAGCAGCGCCCCCATGCAAATGACAGCGCGAGCGCGATATGAACGAAACATACAGCCTCCCGGGTAGGATTAGCGAATAACGACGATTTGCTGATTAATCTCGCGAGGATTGTCGAAGTTAAAGATGGGACCGATCGTGTTGCGAGGAGAGAGCAAGCTCCAGCGTTGCCGGGAACACCGGGTACAGGCGATTCCGAACCAGCAGTCTGGACACCATCGGTCGTGCCGTTATCTTCAATTGAAACCATGGGGGCGCCGAACAGGAGCACGGAACTCAGCAGCACAGCGACAAGACGATTGGGAAAACGCACAGCAGCCCCATCAAAAAAATGACTACACATAGAATTCATTTAATCGCTGAATGGGGCGGCGCGCAACTCTTTGTACAAATTTTAAAAAGGCGGCCCGCGCATTGCGAGCCGCCTGATTGTTAGTAGTTCACGACCTTTGTTCCATATGGGATGTTGTCGTAAATCCACTTGGCATGATCGGTTGTAAGCCTAACGCATCCCGCCGAGGCACGATGGCCCATCGTGTGGTCCTTCACGTTAAACGTTCCCGTGTAGCAAGGCTGCGAATGGAATAGGTAATCACCATAGAACTGCGTGTAATACCAGCAGGTATATCCATGCCCAAACGAGCGACCCTTACCGTAGACAGTAAACTCGCCCAACACCGTTGGCGTAGAATTCTTACCCGGCGCGCACTGCCAGAACGACTGAAGTCTCCAATTACCACGCGAGCCCTTAAAGATACCCACACGACACGAAACAGTATCGGTCAAAATGAGCCATTGCGTCTTGCTACTGTAGCGCTGTGCACGATTGAACATAGCCTTCTGGTCGGCAGGAAGGGGCTGCGCATAGCTCGTTGCCTTAAACGTAAAACGCTGTGATATAGAGTCATCACTCGACCACAGGCGTACGTTCGTCCCGTTTCCCGTATTCCCGCCCGAGACATCGATAACAAAAGCGCGATTCAAGGCAGAAGACAGCTTAAAGCCACCGGGAGCATAGCTAATAAACCAACGTTGCGCAGCGCTGCCATTTTTTGACCACTGCTGAATATTGGTTCCAGAGGCAGCGGATGCATTTCTGACATCGAGGGCCTTGCCATTTGCAGCGTTGACAATCGTGTATGACCCATCGCCGTTGCGGGAGAACTTCCATTTTTGTGCACCGGAGTTATTGTTCTGCCAAATCTGGACATTCGCGCCGTTGGCAGAAGACCCACCGGAAACATCGAGCACGGCACTTGGCTTAGAAGCCATCTGAACGAAGTACGTTCCGTTTGAGATGGTGGCAGAGGTGGAACGAAGGCGGAACCTCTGCGCCTTGGAATCGTTGGAAGCGCACGTCATAATATTCGTAGACGAGGCATACTTGCCACTCGAAACGCCAATCGACTGGTCCGAATTAAGGGCAGAAACGAACTCGATGCCATTCTTATCGATTTTGGCGATCCACTGTTGTGCTTTGGAATTGGACGGAGACGTCACGCAAATGTTAGCGCCCGACACGGCAAGCCTGTTGGTCGAACAAACCGATTCAAACGTATATGTGTTTTGCGCGCCCGCGACCTTTTTGAGCAGCCATTTTTGCGCAAAGGAGTTATTGCGCGCATAAAGCTGCACGTTGGCACCAGAACTCATGGAGGCACTTGCAACATCAAACACATAAGACGAATTGGCCGACGGATAGATTTCGTAGAGTCCTTCGGTCAGCAGGTCTTTTTGCTCTGTAAACGTAAAGGCAGTCTGGACGGCGTCCCCCGGCTTGGTTGCGACAACATTTGACCCGGAGATGGCCAGTGTAAGCCCCGTAGCCTTATTGATAAAGGAATACGTACCGTTCTCGCGAGCGACCGTGCTAAAGAGCTGATCGTCGCTGCCGTTCTCTCCCCATTGGCGCACATTTGTGCCGGGAACAACATCTCCCGCAGCAACATCGAGCACCTTACCGGAGCCCGCGTTGCGCAAGACATAATAGCCATCGCGGTATTCGGCCTTAAACAGCTGCGAAAGCGTGCCGTTGGCGGCATATGACTGGACGTTGCCACCGTTTTGCAGCGAACCGCCTGCCACGTCTAGGGCAACAGAGCTATTGTTTGAGGGCGAAATGGCGCACCAGCTCATGTCATGCAAGATGTCCTCGCACGGAGCTACCGTCTCAGGACTGGCGGCGACAAAAATGAAGGACTGAGTCGCCGTACCGTTGGCGGCATAAAGCCGAACATTTGCCTTGGACTTTAAGGAGCCGCCCGCGATATCGAGAGCACGGTTCTGCCAAACAGCAGAGACGAGACGTACGCTACCATCACCGTTTGGAAGTGCAATCCACTTTTGGGCGTAGTTGGTGCTTCCGCCGGCAGAATACTGCTGGACATTGGTCCCCAGTGATGTAGATCCCGCCGAGACGTCAAGGACCTTACCGGACTTAACATTGGCAAAAGTTAGATAACCATGCTCATCGTGAGAAACGCGCCAACGCTGGGCGCCCGTGGCATTTGACGAATAGATCTGGACGTTCGCCCCATTGGAGGAGGCCCCACCGGCGACATCGAGCACCATACGTGACGAAAGAGCACCCGCAACAAGGGCGTACTCGCCGTCCTCTATAACCCCAGCGTTATCGGAAGCGAGTTTGTCAAGATCGGCACGAACCGTCTGCGGATCGACGAAGCTAAACGACTGAGCCGCCGTACCATTAGCGGTATAGAGCTGAAGCCCCTTACCGGCAACAAACGACCCGCCGGGAATATCGATAGCCCTACGACCGCTTAAGCCCGACACGATACGAAAACGGCTCCCGTTCTTTTCGATAATCCACTTTTGCGCTTTCGTTCCGTTAGCGGAATAGGCTTGAACCTTTGTACCGTTGGCGTCCTTGCCACCCGCGGCGTCCAAAACAGCGTTTGCTCCATGGACAGCAATCGTACGGTAACCGTCATCGCGAGTCGAAACATCGAAGGTCTGAATACCCGAGTAACCAAACTTGGCCAGGGCGAGAGAGCCCTTGTTCACCTTAAGCGCAAGGGAATCGTTCGAGGCAAGGATGGCGTACGTGCCATCAGCCAGATCGTCGCGGTGTGCCGCCGCCCTATCATCGAGCTGCTGTTGCTCGGTTTTAGCAGGCGTCAGCATCCATCGCTGAGCCGATGTGTCATTGCTTCTATACAGTTGGATGGAAGAGCCGCTCGAGGCTTTTCCGCCTGCCAGGTCGATAACATACGAGGGGTCGAGAGCCGACACCAACGTATAGCTGCCGTCGGAATTCTTAATGACAATCCAGCGCTGCGCAAGCGTGCCGTTATCGGACCACAACTGAATTGCGTTGTTGCCCTTAGCCTTACCGCCAGTCACATCCAGCGTACAGCCCTTGACCGACGAGATTACAACAAAGCCATACTTATCATGGGTAACGCGCCAGACCTGGGCATTGGTATTGTTGGCTCCATATACCTGGAGCTTCTTTCCTGCGGTAGCATTGCCGCCGGGAACATCGAGCACAAAAGCACCATTGACCGAGGAGCCAATGGAATAAAGGCCATCCGCAAGGTCCGCCTCATGCTCTAGCGCAAGATCGTAGACAGACTTGCTAGAAGCTGGCGCTGCAGCAGCGGTCGGATTCGAGACCGCCGAACCGGACGTCTGAGCATCCGTGACCGCATCGGGGGCTGTCGTGCTCGAAGGTGCTGGATCAGACGAGCCGCCAGATTTAGAAGCATCAGCAGATGCGGCATCGGAGGCAGCCGGTTGCTCCGTGTTTACGGAAGTGCCTTGGTCCTCACCGGTGGATGTGTAGTCTGCAGCAAATGCCGGAACAAGGCAAAAGCTCGGCAGCATTAGCACGCATGCCAATGCAAATAAGGCTTTTCGGTTGCCCATAACAGTCCTCTCTCGTACGTTTCGTCCTATCAGGCCTTGCAGGTATCGACGCAGCACAGTTGGGCAATATCTGCCGCAAAGTCATCGTGAATCGGAACCCATCCCAACTCGTGGCGCAATTTACTCGCATCGATAGCATAGCGCCTATCGTGACCGGGGCGGTCCTTGACCCAGTCGATATAGTCCTCTTCTTTGCCCATGGCATTAAGTATCAACCTTAGGACATCCAAGTTACTTCTCTCGCAATTCGCCCCAATGAGATAGGTCTCTCCTATCGTCCCCTTGGTCAAAATCGTCCAGACGGCGCGAGCATGATCTTCCACATGAATCCAATCGCGCACGTTAAGGCCATCGCCATACAACTTGGGGCGTTCACCGCGCCCAATGCACGCAATGGAATGCGGGATAAACTTTTCTGGATGCTGGTGAGGACCATAGTTGTTGCAACAATTAGAGATCGTCGCCTTAAGGCCATACGTACGCACCCAGGCTCTCACCAACATATCGGATGCGGCCTTAGAACTCGAATAGGGACTACTAGGTCGATACGGAGAATCTTCGGTAAATGCACGCGGGTCATTGAGCGCCAAATCGCCAAACACTTCATCGGTCGAGATGTGGTGGAAGCGAACATTGAACGAACGGGCCGCCTGAAGAAGCGCATACGTGCCTTCGATATTCGTCAAAATAAACGGTGCGGGATCGACAATCGAATTGTCATTGTGAGACTCGGCGGCGTAGTGAACGATGGCATCGTGTCCGGGGACGATCCGCATTAGAAGGTCCGAGTCGCAGATATCGCCCACAACAAGCTCGACCCTATCCTGCGGCAATCGGGCGATGGCGTTTGGATTCGCGGCATACGTGAGCTTATCCAACACGGTAACGTGCGCGTCGGGAACGTTGTCCACAAGAAAGCGAACAAAGGCAGAGCCGCAAAAACCGCAGCCACCCGTCACAAGGATATTCTTATATGGTGAACCCATACGCACTGCCACCCCCCCGGCTATTGTTGACCAATTCTCTCACAATTCAATGACATCACGGAAAGCAACTTAGGCGGCAACCGCGACTGCCTACACAAACCGTTCGATGCAAGCCTTGAGCCCACGGGTCGAAAGATAGAGGCGGACGACGTCGATGAGCGAAACACTCGAGCCCCTTGCCGCCTTACATGCCACCCTGCGAACCGCCATCTTGGCAGGCAGGTTGGCCCAGTTCGCGCCAAAATACTGACTGAACTCGGCATTGATGCTCGCAGCCACAGCGTTGTAATCCACAGCATCAAATCGAGCAAGATCAAACGCGACCAAGTCCATAAACCAGGCAACGAGCTCCGCAGGGCAAAGCTCCAATAGACCGCGCGCACTCCAGCGCTCAAGGATCTCGTGCAGCATCAATATATGAGCCTCGGCCTTGTCCCTGCGCTTAGCGCCCACGTTAAACGTATGCGTAAGCGACTTATCCTGCATCACATAGTGATACAGCTTCTCGGGCGCAAGCACCGTCCTGGCAGACAGCGGATACGATTCAAACTGAAACACAACGTCCTCGGCAAACCGGACATTTTCGGCAAAACGCAAAGACTCACGTTCAATCAGCCCTCGAGAGTATGCCGCACGCCAGACATAGGGCTGCGCATTCGCGGAAAACAGCAACGCCGGATCAAATGACTCAAACGTGCGCGCTTCAGGAGAAAGTAGCTGCTTGATGCGCTTAGAGGCCATCTCGGTAGGCTCGCACACGGCTCCAAACACAACGATCTCGGGATGCTCCCTAGCAAACGCATCGACCAAGAACTCGGCAAGATTAGGCTCGACGTAATCGTCCGAATCGACGAAGTCGATAATGTCGCCGCGCGCAACATCCATGCCCGCATTACGGGCAGACGACAGTCCGCCGTTAGATTTCTCGACAACACACACGCGAGAGTCCTTGCATGCATACTTGCCAATAATCGCAGCAGAGTCATCCGGCGATTCGTCGTTAACAACCACGATCTCAATATACGGACAGGTCTGCCCCAAAAGGGAGTCAAGACAACGAGGCAGGAATTCCTGGGTGTTATAAACGGGGACGATAAATGAGACCTTTGGGTTTGCCATAACTCCCCTATTTCTTAATTGCATCCAGGACGAATGCCGCGACCACGCCCGGGCCACCGACACGCGCATAATGCTTCGC